>MDTE01087837.1_pt1 | contig 15452 bp, 12 predicted proteins | sample 811231 | NCBI WGS metagenome assembly MDTE01 (sample SAMN05326651, study PRJNA326480) | marine metagenome | isolation source: seawater | place: Indian Ocean: Red Sea | collected 2010 | reverse complement strand
CTGCTTCAGGATGGCATTTTGCAGATTTAATTGCAAATAATCGTCCAGACAAAATTATTCAAAACCATGATTTAAAAAGATTTGAAAAAGGAATAAATATAGATGAAAGAGGAGCTGGCCCTGACCCAAAACTACATGGATAAAGTTAATGATTAGAATTAGATGTCCTTTTTGTGGTGAAAGAGATCACAGTGAGTTTACTTATGGGGGAGATGGCTCAATAAAATATCCTGATCTAGATGCTTCTATAAATGAATGGGTGAAAGCAATATTCTTTAGAGAAAACCTGTGTGGTATGCAGATTGAAACGTGGCATCATTCAAGCGGATGCAGAATGTGGTTAAAAGTTGAAAGAGATACCTTAACACATGAGATAAAATCAGTTGAGGCAGCGCATGATGGATTATCTAAACTATTAAGAAGAAAACAATGACAGCTAAAAGACTTGAAAAAGGGGGGCAAATTGATAGATCAAGAAAACTTAATTTTTATTGGGATAATAATAATTTTCAAGGTTTTCAAAATGATACCTTAGCTTCTGCTTTATTAGCAAACAATCAAACAATTATCGGACGTAGTTTTAAGTATCATCGACCGCGGGGAATAATGTCTGCAGGTGTAGAAGAGTCAGGTGCCTTAGTCACTATTGGCAAAGGTAATTATCGTGACCCTAATGTTAGGGCAACAACCCAAGAGTTATATGAAGGTATTACAGCATATGGACAAAATGCATTTCCAAATGTGAGATATGATTTAGGCTCTATTAATAATATGTTTTCCTCTTTTTTATCGGCTGGATTTTATTATAAAACTTTTATGGGTATTCCACCTTTTGAATGGGGCAAGGGTACAAAAATTTGGATGTTTTATGAGTATTTTATAAGACAAGCTGCTGGAATGGGTTCTGCATCAAGGGCCCCAGATCCAGATAAATATGAACATGCCCACGCTTTTTGTGATGTGTTGATTGTTGGTTCGGGACCAGCAGGCATTGAGTCTGCACTAGAAGCTGCTCAAAATAAACTTGATGTAATACTCGTGGAACAAGATTTTCAACTTGGGGGAAACTTGCTAAATCAAGAAGGTTTTGTCCACAAAGAATTGTTTGAAAAATTACATCAAGCTGGTGTTAAGGTGATGTTAAGAACCACTGCTTTTGGCTTGTATGACAACAATGTTTCAGGTTTGTTAGAGAGAGTTAATGATGATTATGAGAAATCTTTCAAAGAAACCCCACGCCAACGTTTTTGGACAGTTCGATCTAAACAAATAGTTCTAGCAACCGGTGCAATTGAAAGGCATATAGCATTTGGTAATAATGATGTTCCAGGTATTATGACGGTCAATGCAGCAAAGTCATACTTAAATCGTTTTGCAATTTTACCTGGAAAAAATATAATAATAAGCACAAACAATGATTCAGTATATGACTCAGCAATATCATTATTAAAATGTGGCGCTGATGTTCAAGTAATTGATTCTAGATCTGAAATTGATAAACATATTTCTGAAATACTTTTAAAAAATGGAGGGTCATTTCAATTAAATTCTGCACCTTTTAAAGCAAAAGGTTCCAAACATATCAAAAAAGTTCAATTAGCAAATTTAAAAGATAATAATTGGAGTGTACAAGGGAATGAAAATTGTGATCTTTTACTATTGTCTGGAGGATGGTCACCAGTTCTTCATTTACTTTCACATAGAAAAATAAAACTTGAATGGAATAATGAAAATGCATGTTTTTTACCTAATCAGCACAAGGAGCCAATAACAGTGGTCGGTTCTGCAGCCGGTGTCTGGGATAATAATAATTGTATTGAGTCGGGAAGAGCAGGAGGATTAAAAATATCAAAACTTTTAGGAAAAACAAATCAAAAATTTTCTTTTCCAACTCCAGGTGGGTGGAAAAAAGATTTAAAACCTATATATGAAATTAGATGTAAGAATAAAAAGACAAAGTCATTTATTGATTTTCAACATGATGTTACAACAAATGATATAAGGCTAGCACATCAAGAAGGTTTTGTATCTGTTGAACATTTGAAACGCTATACTACACTTGGTATGGCAAATGATCAGGGCAAAATTGGAAACATTATCGGTATTGCTCTTATGGCAGAACTTCTTAATAAAAAAATTCAAGAAGTTGGAACAACTACTTTTAGACCACCTTATACTCCGATTTCAATCGGCGCTCTTGCTGGGCGTAATGTAGGAGATCATTTTAGACCACTCAGAAAATCACCACTACATGATTGGAATTTAAAACAAGGTGCTATTATGATTGAGGCAGGCTTATGGCAGCGTCCTTGGTATTTTCCTAAAGAAAATGAAACTATTTCTGAAGCATATGTAAGAGAGGCAGAAACTACAAGAAAATCTGTGGGAATTTGTGATGTTACGTCACTTGGTAAAATTTCCATTCAAGGACCTGACGCTACAGAACTTTTAAACAGAATTTATACTAATCCATTCGCAAAACTACCAATTGGCAAAGCTCGTTATGGGATAATGCTTAGGGATGACGGCCTTGTGATGGATGATGGAACTTCATGGAGACTATCTGAAAATGATTATTTTATGACAACTTCAACTGCTCAAGCTGCAAAGGTGATGGCATGGCTTGAAGAACTTTTACAAATACGTTGGAATGAATTAAAAGTTCATTTAACAAGTGTATCTGAACAATGGTGCGGAATTTCTATAGCAGGTCCAAAATCTAGAGAAACTATTTCTTCATGTTTAGAAAATCCAGAGACAATCAATAATGAAAATTTACCTTTTATGGGCGTTATTGAAACAAAATTACTTAAGAATATTTCTTGTCGAATTGCAAGAATAAGTTTTTCAGGAGAAATGGCTTTTGAAATTTATGTACCTTCAGAATTTGGTGAAGCAATGATGGAAATGATATGGAAGAAAGCAAAATCATTAAATGGTTGTCTTTATGGGTTGGAAGCCTTAGGTGCTTTAAGAATTGAGAAAGGCCACGTAACAGGGGCTGAGCTTGATGGGAGAGTAACAATTGACGATGCAGGTTTGGGTAAAATGGCCTCAACAAAAAAATCTTATATTGGAAGCGCAATGAGAAAAAGAGGGGTTTTAAATGATGATAATAGAGAAAAATTAGTTGGAATTTTTCCTAAAGATAAAAATGCAACTTTTGATGCAGGGGCAATTATATGTGAATTAGAAAACATAAAAGGTTATGGAATCGGCCGTGTAACTTCAGTCACGCATTCACCGGAATTAGGCCATTGGATTGGTCTTGGGTTTATTTCAGGTGGTTATGAAAAATGGGAAAATAAAACTGCAATAGCAGCTGATCCAATAAGAAACAAAAATGTCGAGGTTGAAATTGTTTCTCCTCATATGATTGATCCTGATGGAGGTAGGATGCATGGTTGAGCGTATATCCGCAATTCACAATAAAAATGAGAAAATTTTAAATAGTAAGGGTGAGTGTGGAATAGTATTTTGTGAAAATAAAAGCTTAATTTTATATCAAGTTGGCGCTTGGCCTGATAGTTTAGTGAGTGTAGGTGAGAAAATTTCTAGTGAGTTAAATTTAGAAATGTATCCTCAACCTTGTAAAGCAGTTCAATCAGAAGATGTGGCAATGCTAAGGGTTGAGCCATTAAAATGGTGGATTTTAGGTTCAGAAGTAAGTGAACTTCCTTCTGAAAAAGGTTCAACTTTAGATATTTCACATTCAAGAACACACATAAAGATAGCAGGAGTTCAGGTAAAAAACTTACTTAATAGATTTTTACCAATCGATTTTAGAGAACAGTCTTTTCCAATTAATTCTGTAGCATCGACGACATTTCATCACGTTGGCGTGACTATATGGCGATCTAAAGATAATTATGAAATTTTCATACCTCGAGGATTCACAAGTTCATTATGGGATTTAATACTTGAAAATGCTGGCCAATTTGGATACGAAATAAAATAATACATATGCCATATTTTCTATAAAGAATGAAACTCGCCACTTTTACTTTAAATAAATCTATTCAGATCGGTATTGTAGAAAATAATCTAATATTCCCTTTAAATAAATTTAAAGAAACAATAATACCTGAAAATATGATTGAATTAATTGAAAATTGGGAATCTTACAAAAGATCATTAAAAAATATCAATGTTACAAATGAAAATTCAATTAAACTTGATGAAGTAATTTTGCAATCCCCTGTATTAAATCCAAAAAAAATAATGGCCCATGGATTGAATTATGCTGATCACATTTTAGAAATGCAAATTGCTAAACCAAAAAATCAAATCTGGTTTTCAAAACCACACAACACACTTGCAGGACCTTATGACGATATAAAATTATCAAAAGCAAGTTCACAGAATGATTATGAGGTAGAACTGGTTGTTGTGATAGGTAAGAAGGGAAAAAATATAAAACTTGAAGATACCTCAAAATACATTTTTGGTTTTTGCATAGGAAACGATATATCTGCTAGGGACTGGCAAATGAGGACTTCACAGTGGACTCTTGGAAAATCTTTTGACGGATATGGTTCTGTTGGCCCCTATATTACAACACAAGACGAAATTGGTAAACCGGATAATTTACAAATCATGTCTTATGTTAACGGTGTAATAAGACAAAATTCTAATACTGAAAATTTAATATTTACCGTTCCAGAACTGGTTGTGTATTTAAGTCAGGTTATGACTCTTGAACCAGGTGATTTAATTTTTACAGGTACACCCGCTGGAGTAGGATATTCTATGAAACCCCCTCAATTCTTAAAAAATAATGATCGAGTTAAATGTGAAATTGAAAAATTGGGCTTTATTCAAAACATTTTTAAAGAAGAGTAATGCTTTACTAGAGCTTTTGATTATTTTGACTAAATTCTATTCATTAAAATATCAATTACCTTATTTTTATCTATAGTTCCAACACCCTTGCCACTTGAATCAATAACCAATGCTCTAATATTTGCATCAATAATTTTTGCCGCAAACTCTTCTACTAAATCATTTTCTTTTATTTTATATTCTAAATCATTATCTATAGAATTATAATCCATTACTGATTTTGCAGTTAAAACCTTAGATCTTATTACATCTTTTGTAAATTCTTTTACATAATCATCTGATGGTGAAATTACTAAATCTTCTGGAGTTCCGATCTGTATTATTTTTCCATCTTTCATAATTGCAATACGATCCGCAACTTTTATAGCTTCATCAAAATCATGTGTAATGAAAATGATAGTTTTATGGAGGAGTGATTGAATTTTCAAAAATTCATTTTGCATCTCACCTCTTATTAATGGGTCAAGTGCTGAAAAAGGCTCATCTAAGAACCAAACTTCAGGGTCTACTGCTAATGATCTTGCTATACCAACTCGTTGTTGTTGCCCTCCTGATAATTCTCTAGGGAAATAGCTTTCTCTTCCTTTCAATCCCACTAATTCTAATACTTCAAAGGCTTTTTTATTCATTTCATTTTTTTCCATGCCCTGTATTTCCAATGGAAATAGGACATTTCCCAATACACTCATATGAGGTAAAAGTGCAAAATTTTGAAATACCATTGCCATTTTATGTCTTCTTAAATTGATTAATTCCTTGTTTGACATTTTATTCAAATCAGAATTTTCAAAATAAATTTCACCATAGGTTGTGTCTGTTAATTTAGATAAACATCGAATCAAAGTTGATTTTCCTGAACCTGATAACCCCATAATAACGAAAATTTCCCCTTCTAAAATATTTAAGTTTGCATTTTGAACAGCTGGAATAATATTATTTTTTTTAAGTTCAATGTCAGTTGGATTAAAATTATTTTTTTCTAAAAAATTTAAACAATTATCCCCAAATAACTTCCATAAATTTTTACATGAAAATTTTATTTTTTTTTCTGTTTTAGTATGACTCATTAAGTTTTATCACATTACTTTGATATTTATTTGTCCCACTGTTTTTTTTGGAATTAATTACATCAATGCCTCTTTTTTTTATAGGCATAAGTATATTATTATTTTTTGTAGACGTTATTAAAACATCAATTTTATTAAAATTTACAGATGTTATATTTTCTACAACATTAAATTTTTCTTCAGTAATTAAAGCAATGGTTTTTTTTGATCTATTAATCATTTTTTTTGCTATATTTGATTCACCTTCATGCACAAAGGTTAATCCATTATTTAAGGTGAAACCATCTGATGAAATGAATGCAATATCAGGATTAAAATTATCAATCATACTTTCAGCATGAGAACCGCTAGTAGCTAAAACAAAATTTTTTACTTGGCCTCCAATTAAATAGCATAAAAAATTTTTATTTTCTGATAATAGAGTAGCTGTGTTGATGCCTGATGTAATAATTGTAAGATTTATTTTTAAATCTAAGAGTAGTTTAGCAAAGAAATAATTAGTAGTCCCATCATTTAAAGCTATTGAAGAACCTGGCTTGACAAATTCCAATGCTTTATATGCAATTTGTATCTTATCTTCTTTACTTATATTTTCTCTTGTCGCAAATCTTTGATGAGCTGCAGTACTTTTTAAAGATGCGCCACCGTGATTTCGTGATAAGAGCCCTTCTTTTTTAAGAGCATTCAAATCCCTTCTTATTGTTGCGAGAGATACATTTAGTTCCTTTGATAAACTATGTACAGACTTAGAAGTCTCAAAGTTTAGTTTTTTTAGTATCAATGATCTTCTACTAAAAGTATCAATTTCCTTGCTCATAACTTTATATTTACAGCTTTTTTTTATATTATACAAAATATTTTCAATCAAATTCATTAAATATATTGATTGATTTTGATTGATATGCAAGATTACAACATTAATAATAAGGAGGCTATATGAAAAAAATTTTAATATCTTTTGTAGTGCCTATGCTATTTTTAACTTTTACTTTCGGATCTACAGTTCGTGCCGATGCGCCTGAATCAAAAGATCCAATTAAAATTGTTATCATGGGATACTCTGGAGATAATATTATTATGCAGATTTATGGGGAACTTATTTCTAAACTTGGTTACAATATTGAGTATACCCCTGCAGATTATATTGGTCAATTTGCTGGTATGAAAAGTGGTGACTTGCACATTGGATCGCCCGGATGGGACACAACTGCTAAGGATGTAATGGCAGATGCCTGGGGAAGTGGAAATGTTTTAAATATGGGAAATATTGGTATTTCAGTATTTGAAGATTGGTGGTATCCACTTTACGTAAAAGATAAATGCCCTGGTCTACCTAATTGGGAAGCTCTTTTAGATCCTGTTTGCGCCGAGTCTCTGGGAACAACTGAAACTTCTCCAAAAGGACGTTTTTTAGAAGGTCCAATTGAATGGGGTGGAACTGGTAATTTAAGAATTGAAGCTTTAGGTTTGCCATTTGAAGTAATTAATGCGGGAAGTGATGCTGCATTAGGAGCTGATATAGTTGCTGCTGTAAAAAGACAAGAACCTATACTTGCTTGGACATGGCAACCTTACTGGCTACCTGCAATGTATCCGGGTGAGTTTGTTGCATGGCCAGAATACGGAGATGGTTGTTATGATGATGCTTCTTGGGGACCAAATCCTAACAAGACTCATGACTGCGGAAATCCAACTGGATTTATGTGGAAATCAGCTTGGGCTGGGGGTGAGAGCATTTGGCCAAAAGCATATGATGTTTGGCGAAAGTTTACTCTAGATGAAAAAACAATGGGCGATTTAGTTTATAAGAGTGATGTTGATGGTGTTGATACTATGGATGTTGCAAAAGGCTGGATTGCAGACAATGAAAATGTTTGGAGTGAATGGCTCAAATAATTTGATTAATATTATTAACTAGGGCAGAAATGCCCTAGTTATATATAAAAAGATTTCTACAAATGGAATTTAAAAAGTTTACTCAAAGTCCAATTTTTTTCTTTTTCCTTTTTATTGTATTTTCTTTTACTATTCCTAAATTTTCAATTTTTCACAATGTTATTGAATTTCCTAATAATTTTAAGATTCCTATTTCAAATTATATAACATTTATTACAAAATGGCTGATAGAAGATGCGAGTTTTGGAATATTTACATTTAAAGAGTTTACTAGAGCTTTAGGTTCCATATTTGATGCCCCATCAATTTTTTTAAAAGGATTGTTAGCTACAGGTTTCAAGTATGAAACTGTTAGTGGAAACACACTATTAATACAACCGCTTCCTTGGATTTCAGTAATATTTGTTTTTGTAATGATTGGAGTGTGGTTAAAGGATATTTCTTTGTCAATTTTTGTTGGCCTTTCTTTTCTATATGTAGCTTTTTTTGATTTATGGGAAAGCACTATGACAACTTTTTCATCAATTATTATTGCAGTCATTATTGGGATTATTTTAGGAATGTTTCTTGGAATATTGTCTTTTAAATCAATGAAAATTGATAAGATATTAACACCAGTTTTTGATTTTATGCAGACAATGCCAGTTTTTGCTTATTTAGTTCCAGCATTAATGTTGTTTGGGTATGGCCCTGCTGCTGCTTTAATTGTTACCTTAATTTATGCGATGCCACCAATGGCAAGAGTGACAAAAAATGCACTTGAACAGGTGAATACTGAGGTAGTCGAACTAGGACAGATGGTGGGGTGCTCAACATTTCAAATGTTATACAAGGTTTTGTTACCATCAATAAAACCAAGAATGATGTTGGGAGTAAATCAAGTAATTATGCTTACCTTAAATATGGTTATAATTGCATCAATGATCGGGGCTGGAGGGTTAGGTTATGATGTATGGCAATCTCTAAAACAACTTAGAATAGGCCAAGGATTTGAAGCAGGTATTGCTATTACGTTGGTTGCAATTGTTCTTGATAGGTTAAGTCAAAAAATAGCTACAAGAAAAACATCTTATTCTCATAGTGAACAGACTATCTTTGAAAAATATAAGTTAGTAATAATTTCTTTATTCGTAATTATTGTTACATGGTTAATCGGTCAAAAATATTCCTTTTTGATTATTCTACCTGAAGGTTTTACATTTTCTTCCGGTCGTTTTTGGGACAATATAATCGATTATATAAACATAAATTATCATAATTATATAAGTTTAGTTAGGGATTTTTTCTTTATATATCTTCTCAAACCCTTTAAATTATTTATGTTATCAGCACCGTGGTTTTTATTTGTCTTCCTGGTTTTCATAATAGGTTTCAAAATTAAGGGAATATATTTAGGTTTGAAATGTAGTAGTTTAGTACTATTTATCGCAATGACTGGTTTTTGGGAAAAAGCTATGATTACAGTTTATCTTATAGGTGTTTGCGTGCTCTTAGCAAATATTATTGGCATTCCAATTGGAATAATTGCGTCTCAAAATGAGAGGGTTCATAAGATTTCAAAGATTGTAATTGATACTTTCCAGACCCTTCCTGCTTTTGTTTATTTAATTCCTGTAATAATGATTTTTAGTGTAGGTGATTTTTCAGCTATGATAGCCGTAGTTCTTTATGCTATTGTTCCCGCAATAAGATATACAGATAATGGTATAAGACAAGTTCCACAAAGTTACATAGATGCAGCAACAACTGCGGGTTGCACTAAATTCCAAATCTTAAGGAGGGTGCAATTACCCCTTTCATTCCCAGATATAATGTTAGGTGTAAACCAAACACTTATGATGGGATTAAGTATGCTTGTAATTACAGCATTAGTTGGAACTAGAGATTTAGGTCAAGAAACTCTAATTGCTCTTTCAAAAGTTGACCCTGGTAGGGGTATCACGGCAGGAATATGCGTAGCATTTATAGCTATTACAGTTGATAGATTAATCAGCGCTTGGTCCAGTAAAAGAAAACTTGAATTGGGTCTTTCATAAAAAAATGGGAAAAAATCATATGCCTAGAATAGTTGTAATTGGAGGTGGAGCGACGGGTTGTGGGGTAGCTCGAGATTTATGTATGCGGGGATATAAAGTTACTTTGATTGAAGTTGGCGACCTTGGGTCAGGTACCAGCTCTAGATTTCACGGTATGCTCCAAAGTGGTGCAAGATATGTAGTATCAGATACTGATTATGCAGCTGAATGTTATCGTGAAAGAAAAATAATAAGCAAAACAGTTCCTGAAGCTGTAGAATTAATCGGGGGTGTTTTTGTTAGTTTAAAAAATGAAAAAAATGATTTTTCTAATCGGTTTGTTGATTGTTGCAAAAAAGCAGAAATACCTTGCGATGAAATTGATCCTATAAATTTTATAAAAAAAGAAAATGAATTAACAAGTGAAATTTCAAGAGTTTTAAGAGTACCTGATGCAATAATTAATCCATGGAAACTTGTAAATGCTTTAGCAGAAGATATAAAAAAACTTGGTGGAGAAATTTATTTAAATCATCAAGTTATTTCTATTCATCATAATAATAGTTTGGTCAAATCCGTTGAAATAATAAATAAAAATGGAGTAAAAAAAAATATTCCATGTGAGGGTGTAATAAATGCTTCAGGAGCTTGGTCAAACAAGGTGGCTAATTTATTTGATCAAGAAGTTAATTTAGAATTAACAAAAGGATGTATTATGGTTTTTTCACATAGAATCGTTAGTTTGGCAATTAATAGATGTAGAATGCCTTCTAGTCATGATATTATGTGCCCTTCAGGTACAGTTAGTTTATGGGGAACCACATCAAAAGTTGTAGATAACCCTAATACAACAAAGGTAGAGCCAGAAGAAATTCAAGAATTGCTTGATGGAGCTGAACAATTGTTTCCAAAGGTAAGAGAATACAGATCTTTTAGAGCATGGGCCGGTGTAAGACCTCTTGTAAAACCTAAGAATTACGATAAAGATTTTCCACTTTCAAGAAGACACTCAGTAATTGATCATCAAAAAGAAGGTTTAAAAAATATCTTAACCGTTTGCGGTGGGTCTCTTACAACCCATCGATCTATGGCAGAAGATGTAGTAAATCAAATTGGCAACAAATTCGGGATTAATACAGAATGCGAGACTGATAAAGTCCCACCGTCAAAGAGAAATCACTCGAATTGGAATTCAACTTCTTTTTTTAAAAAGGTCGAAATACAAAAAAATTTTAGCGAGATAGTTTGTGAGTGTGAATTAATCACAAAAAAAGATATTGAAACAGTTATGGAAAATGAAGAAATTGTTGATTTTCATAATATCAGAAGACGCGTCAGGGTGGGTTTTGGCCCATGCCAAGGCACTTTTTGCTGTAGTAGATTAGCAAACTTGTTGCTTAACAAGGAGTATGATTTTGATGTTGAAGAGTCTATTTTAGATTTTTGGCAGGAAAGATTAAAAGGTTCAATCAAAACTGCTTATGGAGACCAGGCAAAGCAAGTTTTATTAAGTGACTGTCTTTTTCAAGAAAATTTCGGGCTAAATTTAAAATCAAAAAACAAAAGGATAGATGAAAATAAATAATGAAAAGTGATGTTATAATAATTGGTTCAGAACTGGATGCTTTTGTTGCGTGTATCAGATTAAATGAATTAGGCTACAATACTAGAGTTTTAGCAAATGGTAAAGGTTCACTATTATATGCCCTTGGTAATATAAAAATTTTAAATCTAAGTGAAAATGCTATAAAAAACTTTTCACCTTACTCTTTTTTTAAAAAATTAAAACCCAATCATCCTTATAAGATCATCGGTGAAGAAAATGTAAAAAAATCTATTGATTGGTTTTTTGATCTTAAATTTTTTAATAGAATAAAATTTCAACAACACGAATGTAATTTAAACACTTTATCACCTATAGGACTTCAAATACCAAGCGCTGGGTTATATTATAAACAAGTTAGCTTAAACAGTCTTGATAATAAAGATATCAGTATTGTTGAATTTGAAAATCATAAAGATTTTCATTCTGCATTAATTGCAAAAGCTATAAGAAAAATTGCTAGATCTGTAGAAATAATAAAAGTGAAACAACCAGATGTTTCAAAAAATAGTGACAGTTCTTCCTTAGCACTTTCATTTGATGGATTAAATAATTTTGAAAGTTATTTTCAAAATTTAGAAAAAAAATTAAATAAAGATTCATCGACTGTTGTATTCCCAGCAGTTTTGGGGATTAATAAATATATGGAGATTATTAAATCTGCTGAAAAAATTTTAAACAGAAAATGTTTTGAAGCTCCGACGTTGCCTCCTTCAATACCGGCAATAAGACTCAATCTTGATTTAGAAAAAGAAATAATGAACAAAAGTAATTTACATAAAGGTTCAATCATAAATAATTCTAAAATTGAAAATAATAAATGTTTATGTTTAATAGACAATTTTGAAAGAAATTTTTTAGCTCACGCATTCATAGTTTCGAATGGTGGGATTTTAATGGGAGGAATAAAGGTTAAAAGTAATGGAGATATGAAAGAAGAAATCTTTAATCCTAAGATACTTAATAATAATCACTTGGTGAAAGATGAAAATTATGCAAGTTTAGTTGCTCTACAAACGTCAGGAGTTTTGACAAATAATAATTTTAATCCAATAATGGAAAACAACTCAATTCTTCATAATGTACACTATACAGGGAGAAATTTGCCTAACTGGAATCCTTCCCTTGAATTTTCAAGTGAAGGTATATCAATAGCCTCCGGATGGTTTGCAGCTAATCAAATATCAAAATATATGGAGAAAAAATGAAACAAGTTTTTATTGGAATAGACCATGGAGGCACGAATACTACCGCATTAATTTTAGATTTAAGTAAAGGAATTGCGTCAAGTGCTTCAATCTCAATGCCAAAATATACACCTAAAGATGGATGGGTAGAGCATAAACCGGATGATTTTTTAAATACTTCAATACAAGCTTGTGAAGAAGCATTAAAAAAAGCTAAATTAAAATGGAATGATGTAAATGCGATAGCAGTGGCTAATCAAGGCGAAACAAGTATGGCCTGGGATGAAAAAAATAATATATTTTCAACTGCTATCTCATGGGAAGATAGACGAACAGAGAAAATTTGTAATGAATTAAAAAAGAATAACGTTGATGAATTAATACGAAACAAAACTGGTATTTTGCTTGATCCGTATTTTTCTGCGTCTAAATTTAAATGGCTTTTAGAAAATGAAAAAAAATTAATAGACAGCATTGATAGTCAAAATCTAAGACTAGGTGGAACAGATACTTACGTTATTAATAGATTAACAAAGGGAGCAGTTTTTGCAACGGACAGAGGTACCGCTTCAAGAACATCTCTATTAAATACTTTGAAGGGAAAATGGGATCAAGAATTAACAAATGCTTTTGGTATTGATAAAAACATACTACCGAATTTAAAAAAAACGATTGATGATTATGGAACAATTAATCATCCAGATATATCCTCTTCAAACATTAAAATCACCGCGGATGTTGTTGATGCCCATGCAGCTTTATTTGCCCATGGTTGTTTGGATTCAACTAAAATAAAAGCTACTTATGGTACCGGAGCATTTATTGAGATTAATACGGGTGATAAGATGCTTAAACCTGACGGTTTGCTCCCAATATTTATTGCCTGGGAGCTCAACAAAGGAATTGAATATACAATTGAAGGAGGGGTTTTTTCAGTAGGTTCAACAATTGATTGGTTATGTAAAAACAACTTTTTAAAAGAAGTGAAGTCATCCTCTGATCTTATTAGCAATATTAAAGGTGAAAATAGTGTTTTTATGATACCAAGCTTTACAGGATTATCAGCTCCACATTGGATTAGTAATGCAAAAGCGATAATTAACGGAATAGGATTGGATACGACAAAAGATCATATAGTTAAAGCAGCTTTTGACGGCATAGCCTTTCAATGTTCTGAGGTAATTAAACTATTAGCAAAAAAACAAAATAATGAAATTTTTGAAGTGTGTGCTGATGGAGGACCAGCTAATAATAATTATTTAATGCAAAAACAGTCTGATTTATTGAATATGGAAGTCAAGGTTTCCAAAGAAAAAAATATGACCGCTTATGGCGCTGCGTTGTTAGCCGCTTTGGGGGCTAATCAAATTCAATTAGGCGATTTAAAAAATTTTGCCGTAACTTATGAAACATTTAAACCTAAAATTTCATCTGATCAAAGAGAAGCTGAATGGGATAAATGGGAAAAAAACATTAAGATAATAAAGGATATTAAAAGTTCATGAATCAAACGGCATTTTCAAGTTCAAAAGAAATATTAGCCACAATGGATAATTGTACTAAATGCGGTATTTGCTACTCCTTTTGCCCAGTGGCTAATGTAACTAATGAATTTCCTGGTCCTAAATATACAGGACCACAAGCTCAACGGTTTAGAGCAGTAGAAGATTTGAACGAGCTTTCACCAGAACTTTGCAACGGATGTGGAATATGCACCAGCGTTTGCCCAAACAATGTTGCAATAACAGATATCATAACACTAGCGAAGTCTAACTTAAAAAATAAAACTAAAAAAATTTCTTTTTTACAAAAAATATTAAATCGACCTGATACAATTGGTAAATTTGGTAATTACATCCCTCTTTTGTCAAATTATATTATCCATTCTTCTTTTTTTAGGGTTATTGCTGAAAAGCTTTTAGGACTCGACAAAAATGCACCAATGCCAAGATTTGCCGGTAAAAATTTTGAAAAATTTGCAAAAAAAACAAGTCTTTCAACAGATAAAAAAAATATTTTTTATTTTTCTGGATGTGCAGTTGATCACTATGATGACAAGGTTGGCATAGCTACCTTGAAAGTTTTAGATATTCTTGGATATAATGTATTCACTGAAACGGGACTATGTTGTTCTCTACCAATGCTTTCTTCTGGAGAATTTGATAGTGCAAAACACAGATCAGAAAAAATTATTTCAGTTTTGATTGAGAAATTAAATCAGGTTGAAAACATAGTTTCTACCTCCACAAGTTGTAGCTTAACTCTGAGAAAGAAATATTCAGAATATTTAGATTTTGTTGACGGGGATTCAATAAAAGTTTCTAAGTCCGTAAGGGATATCTGTGAATATTTTGTAGAAAACCATTTCGATTATTTTGCCAAAAATCTGAATTCAGTCAACTATAAGAAAATTTTTTATCATGGCCCATGTCAGTTAAAGTCACACTCGATTGGCTTTCCAGCTGTGGAAATTTTAAGGTTAATACCAGACTCAGAAATAATTTTATCAGAAGCTGAGTGTTGTGGCATCGGTGGCACATACGGATATAGCAAAGAAAAAAGCCATATATCAAATTCAATTAAATTAAACCTTGTAGAACAAATTAGCAATGCACAACCAGATTTAATCGTATGCGACAGTGAAACATGTAGGTGGAATATTGAAAAATCTACAAAAATAAAAACAATTCACCCAATTCAAATCATTTTAAACTCTTTAGATAAAAATTTAATGGAAATATAATTCCTGTTAACAAATGATTTCTTGTGATAAATCATAGAAAAAATAAGTAGGAGAGGTGGCCGAGTGGTTGAAGGCGCGCGCTTGGAAAGCGTGTATAGT
>MDTE01038334.1_pt1 | contig 15452 bp, 12 predicted proteins | sample 811231 | NCBI WGS metagenome assembly MDTE01 (sample SAMN05326651, study PRJNA326480) | marine metagenome | isolation source: seawater | place: Indian Ocean: Red Sea | collected 2010 | reverse complement strand
AGAAAATAATTTTTATTTTTAAAATTTATTACTTAAAAAGTATTAATTTTAAACTATAAAATTAACTGAAAAAAAAGAATCAAATTTTTCCGGTTTATCTAAACTTTAAAAATAAGTATTACAAGTTCTTTTATATTAGAAAAAATAATCTTAGTGTAAATTTCAAACCTTATTAATAAAAACATAAAATTAGGAAATGAGTATATTAATTTTTACAAAATCCATAAATTGTAATGGGGGAGTAGAAAAAGTAGTCGATTGGCATTGTAAATGGTTATTAAAAAAAAAATATAAAGTCACAATTATAGCTTTAAATTCAATAGGAGCAGATAAGTTCACTTCTATAAACTATCCATTCATATCGAAATGCTATTCTAAACTTGTACCCTCTTTTTTCAGCTTAAACTTTGGATTAGGACAAATTAAAGAATTATTTATACAGTTTAAAAAAAACTCCAAAGTAATAATATATCTGCCCTTTCTAAATGGTTTAATTAGCCTAATAATTATCTTTTTCTTATATAAAATTTTAAAAATTAAATTACCAAAAATAATTTTTTATCATGCAGCAACACCATCTAACAATTTTTTGGCAAGATCTATTTATCTATTATTCTCTTGGATAATTTTTAAAATACATCCTAAAACTAAACTAATTTCTCATACAGCATCTGATTCTAATAACAATTTTGCAAATTTTCTAAAAAAGAAAATATATATAAATGCAATCCCAGTTACAATAATAGATAAAAGGTTTTACAAATATAACTTTATAGAAAAAGATGAGCATGAAAAAAGGGCTTTACCCTCTTTTTTAGAAAAATATTCATTAAATGGTTTTTTATCAGTTTATGTAGGTAGATTATCAAAATATAAAGGTTTAACTAAATTAGTAGATTGTGTTCAATTCTTGAAATCAAATATTACAATCTTAATTGCAGGAGAAGGTAAAGAGTCATATAAAATAAAAAAGAGCATAAAAAATTATCCAGTCGAAATTCAAAGAAAAATTATTTTTTTACCGAGATTTTTAAAAGAATCTGAAAAGTTTGATTTATTATCGAAATCTGATATTTTTCTTTTTCCTTCAATAAATAAAGGTGAAGCTTATGGAATAGCTCAGCTTGAAGCTTTATGCATTGGAATTCCAATTATTAATAATTATCTTGGAACCGGCGTTAATTCAATTGTTCATCATAATAAGCATTCTTATACAAGTTTTAAAAATAAACCACAAGAATTAGCCGCAAATATTGATAAAATGTGTAATGCTATAGAACAAAAAAAAGAATGTTTTAGTCCAAATAATTTAAGAAACTACGTTTTAAATAATTTTTCAGAAGAAAAATTATATTTGGAATTTATTAAAATATTTGATCTTTAGGAATTCAATAAAGTCTAAGCAGTTTATAATCAAATTATTCCTTATTTATGTATCAAATAATTTTTTACTTATTATCTTTAATATATTTCAAAATTAATATTTTAAAAATTATTTAAAAAAAATTTTTAATACATAAAAATCACAAAAACCTCATAAGTTAAACAATTTTAGATTTCTGATGAATAAGAAAGCTTTAATATTTGGAATTTCTGGGCAAGATGGAGCCTTCCTATCTGAATTATTAATAAATAAAGGATATGAAGTCCATGGTACTTCTAGGGATGCAGAAATGAAAAATTTTTCCTCAATTATTGAGCTTGGTATAAAAGAGGAAATAAAATTTCATTCTGTTGCTTTGTCAGACTTTAGAAGCACTTTAAAAGTAATTGAGAAAGTTGCGCCAAATGAAATCTATAATTTAGCTGGACAAAGTTCTGTTGGACTTTCTTTTGAACAACCTGTAGAGACATTAGAAAGTATTGTTAATCCAACTATTAATATTCTAGAATCCATGCGTTTTCTTGGAGATAGTTTTCGGTTTTACAACGCAGGCTCTTCTGAATCATTTGGGGATACTGGTAAATTACCTGCAAATGAATTAACGCCATTTAGGCCAAGAAGTCCATATGGCGTAGCTAAAGCATCAGCTTTTTGGCAAGTATTAAACTATAGGGAAAGTTATGGGCTTTTTGCCGCAACTGGAATAATGTTTAATCATGAATCAAATTTTAGGCCTCCAAGATTTGTTACTAGAAAAATTGTACAGTCCGCAGCAAGAATTGCTTTAGGAAGTAGAGAAAAACTTGTATTGGGAGATCTTTCAATAAAAAGGGACTGGGGATGGGCTCCTGAATATGTGGAGGCGATGTGGAGGATGTTACAAATAGAAAACCCAGAAGATTATGTAATAGCAACCGGTCAAATTAGTGAATTAAATGAATTTGTAGAAAAAGTTTTCTCCGCACTTGATTTAGATTGGAAAGAATATGTAATTTCAAGTAAAAAATTATATAGACCATCAGAGATTAAATTTGGATTTGGTTGTCCTAAAAAAGCTAAAAACAAATTAAATTGGAGTGCTAAAAAATTGATGCCTGATGTTGCAAGTCTTATGGCTTTAAATGAATTTGCAATTTATAAGAAAAATAATTGGGAATCATGAAATCTATTTATTATTTCTAAAAAGAATTCAAAAAAAAATAATTTAAAAATAACTCCATCTATGATATTTACCTAAATAATTTTATAAATAAGTATTTTTTAATTACTTTTAAAAATAGGATGGAGGTGATTCAATAACATCAGTCACCTCATATCCTTTTTTCCTTAAAAATGCTTTTTTCTGAGCCTCTTCTCTATCTTTATTTATCATCTCTTCAATTAACTCTTCAAGTGATATTTTAGGGAACCAACCTAAATTTTTTCTTGCCTTAGAAGAGTCTCCTAAAAGTTGTTCAACCTCTGCAGGCCTGAAATATCTTTCATCTACCCTTACAACTATCTCATTAGTATCTGCTCTTCTCCCAATCTCATTTAGTCCACTCCCCTCCCAAATTATTGCTTTAGAATTAACACCTTTATTCCATTTTAGTTTAATTGCACATATTTCTATAAAATTCCGAACAGTTTCCATCCTCCCTGTTGAAATAACATAATCCTCTGGAATATCTTGTTGCAACATTAGCCACTGCATTTCAACATAATCTTTTGCATGCCCCCAATCTCTTTTTGCATTTAAATTACCCAAATAAATGCATTTCTCAATTCCAACATCAATATATGCTAATCCTCTCGTTATTTTTCTAGTAACAAATGTCTCACCTCTTCTTGGGCTTTCATGGTTAAACAATATTCCATTACATGCAAACATGTTATAAGACTCTCTATAATTTACAGTAATCCAATATGCATATAATTTTGCAATACCATATGGACTTCTTGGGTAGAAAGGAGTCATTTCAGTTTGAGGACTTTCAACAATTTTTCCGTAAAGTTCACTAGTACTGGCTTGATATATTTTTGTTTTTTCCTTCAGTCCTAAAATTCTAACTGATTCTAATATTCTTAATGTTCCAAGGGCATCACTATTTGCAGTATATTCTGGAGTTTCAAAGCTAACAGCAACATGACTTTGAGCTCCCAAGTTATAAATTTCATCAGGTTGTATACCTTGTATAATTCTAATCAAATTTGTACTATCTGTTAAATCACCATAATGAAGTATAAAGTTACGATTGAGTTGATGAGGATCTTGATATATGTGATCTATTCTTTCAGTATTAAGACTGCTAGATCTTCTTTTCAAACCATGCACTTCATACCCTTTTTCAAGAAGCAGCTCAGCAAGATAACTACCATCTTGACCGGTAACTCCTGTTATAAGAGCCACTTTTTGAGTTTTATCTGATTTTTTTGTTGACAATTTATTAATCATCTATATTAAATTTTTTTGAATAAAGATTAAAAATAATTTCTAAACTTAGAATTTAGATATTCTTACCAGAATTATAGGTCGTAGATGAAAAAAGAAAATTTAAAAATCCAAAATTTCCTCCTTTAAAAATATTTTTAACTATTCAATTTAAACTTAAACGTAAATTTGATTAATTTTTATGATAATTATGTTATGTTTTATTTATTGAACTTCATAAATATTCTGGGTGATCATATTTTTATAATTTTAAAAAATATATCTTTTTGAAATAATTATTATTAGGAATTAGAATAGAATCTTATCATAACAATTGGGTTAAAATTTAATAAAAACTTATATAAAATAATTTAAAAATGTCAAACCAACATATCTTTAATAATGATGAGGTATATATTGAGGAATTAAGAAAATCATTTTCAAACTTCTCAAATATACAAATTAGGAACTTGATTCCTGAAGAAAATTGCAAAAAAATATATTCATTTATAGAAACTAATGAAGATGACATAATAAAAAAATATGAATCAGATAAAAGATCTTTAGTTTTAGATAGAATCAACGGACAAGCTTTTATTAAATACTTTGATAAGCCATTAGATTTAAACTTTAGTTTATTTAATATTTTTCTTAATTCAAAGATATTTAATCTAGCGAAATTTTTAATTGGAGAAGATATTTTTTTAGCAAGATTTGAATTACATTCAAGATGTGAATTTGGAACTCAAATACCTCCACATCAAGATAATGCTTATTTTGGACTAAATGGAGCAAAATCTTTAACTTTTTATATTTCTCTAAATAAACAGTTTCATAATCAAGGAGGTCTTAGGTACTATAAAATACCTATTGGTGAAACTAAAAAACACATAGCCAGTGATCAGCCAGGATTTTCTTTGACAGTAGAGGGATCTAGATATAAAAATCATGAGATATTTAATCCTAATTATGAAGCAGGAGATTGCACAATACACCACTCTACAAGTATTCATTTTGCCGATGAAGTCCCAAAGAACTCAAAAAGAGTTCTTGTAGTTAGACTCGCTTTTCATTCTATAAAAGATTACGTAAAACCAGATCATAAAAAATGGTATGAAATGATGGTACAGAATAATCGTAATAAGTTAAAATAATCCTTAATTATTAAAATAAAAATTACTATGCCTGGATATGAATTAATAGGAGTAGATGAAAAAAATGCAGTATCCAAAATCTTTGATGAAGGGGGTATACTCTTTCATAGATCTTTCGAGGATGTTAGAAAAAAGTTTTACGTTAGGGAATTTAATTCTAAATGTGAAAAATATTTTAATATTAAAAATTGTTCAGCAGTTTCATCAGGCACTGCGGCAATAAAATGTGCTTTAAAAGCTGCAGGTATTGGCCCTGGGGATGAAGTAATTACTCAAGCATTCAATTTTGTTGCATGTGTCGAGGCAATTATTGACGTTGGAGCTAAACCAATAATTTGTAGTGTTGATAAAAATCTCCATCTTGATATTACTAATCTTGAAAAAAAAATAACAAAAAAAACTAAAGCTGTTTTAGCTGTACATATGCTCGGCTTAGGTTGTGATATGAAATCTTTGAATAAGTTTTGCATTTCAAATAATTTAATTTTATTAGAAGATGCATGTGAAGCTATAGGAGGAAAATATAATAAAAAACACTATGGTACCCTTGGCGATATTGGGATATTCAGCTTTGACTTTGCTAAAACAATCACTTGTGGTGAAGGAGGATTAACTCTCACAAATAACGAGAAATATGGTACGTACATAAAGCAGTTTATAGACCACGGTCATGAAAATAATCCCAATCTAGCAAGAGGTCATGATAACAGAGTTATGCCTGGATTTAATTATAGAATTACTGAAATGCAAGCGGCTGTTATAAGCGTTCAATTAGATAAATTAGAATTTATTGTAAATGAAAACTTTAAAAGATATTCAATTTTAAAAGAGAAAATAGGACAATATACGCATGTAAGAAAAGAATTTGATAATCACTCGGGTAGTTATGACACTTTCATATTTAGCGTTGATAAAAAAGAAACTTGCAACAAAATTATAAATTTTTTAAATACAGAAAGTATTGGGACCAAAATAATACCTGATGCGATGGAATGGCATTGCTCTGCTTATTGGGGTCATGCTTTAGAAAAAAACGAAGTTCAAGATTCACTAAGTAGTCTAGATCATCTCGAACATAGTATTGGCATCCCAATTCTTATTAATTTGCCTACCGAAACATATTTTGAATTAGGGGATTCAATAATTAAATTATTAAAAAATTGAATGAATGATATTGCTGCAATTATTCCTGCTAGAGGAGGTTCAAAAGGTATACCTAAAAAAAACCTTATCTTACTTGATGACGAACCGCTAATTGATTACACAATAAAGTTTGCAAAAAGATTAAATTTAAAAACCTTTGTTACTAGCGATGATGAAGAAATATTAGAGAGAGCAACTATTCACAATGTAGAGAGAATATTAAGACCAAAAAAATATGCTACCGACAAATCAAGAATAATTGATACTTTGATTCATGTAGCAAAAACTATCAACAGTCCAGATGAAATCTATAAATCAATAATTGTTTTGCAGCCAACTTACTTAACTAGAGAAATTAAAGAAATCAATTCAGCAATAAAGTTTTTTCAAAATAAAGGCTTAGAAACTCTTGTGCACTTAACAAAAATGAAAGAGCATCCTGCTGAATGTATAAAAATTACTAATCAAAAAAACAAATGGGAATATATCATACCCAGAGAAAACTTGGAAACAAATAGGCAGGCTTTTTCTGATAACTTTTATTTTATAAGTGGTAATTTCTACATATCTAGAATTAATTCTCTATTAGAAAATAAAAGTTTTATGCATAGTCGTACAGAGTTTTATATTTCAGAGGATAGGTACTTGGTTGATATTGATTGTTACCAAGATCTCGAGTTTGCAAAAACACAAATTCACAGATTTAAGAATTAGAAATATTTATGTAAAAAAAGGGAAATCAAATAAATCCTAAAAATTTAATTTGCCACATTACTATCTTAAAAAATAACAAATCTTAATAGCTAAAAAAACTCTTTAATTTTTCTAAAAAATATATAAATTTGAAAAGTTAATTAACTTAATTAAAAAGATCATCAATTTTACTTAAAGTATCAATTTTCTCCTCAAATGAATTTTCATAAATTACACCACCTACACCATCTGCGAGTCCATATATCCATTGTGGATCTTTATAATTATCAACAATATATTCACCTTTTTTTCCAATATATCCTCCTGAACAATAAGTTACATTTTTATTTAAATTATTCCCATACATTTCATAATTTCTCAATATCAAAGTTCCAATTATGTACAACAAAAGTTCTTTACCAACATCTACCCTTTTTATGAAAACTGGATGATTTTTTAATTTATTTAGACTATCATTTTTTAAAAGAGAATGACCTAACAAATAAACTCTAAAGTTTTTGGGAAGTATTGACAAATATTCAGATAAATCTTCAGACAAATCTTTACAAGAAACAATTAATCCCGAAGTATTTATTAAAGTATGTTCAAATCTACGAACAATATTTGGAGAAGCAATAACATGCTCTGGTTTTGTAAGAACCACAGAATTGACAACAGATATGGCTTTATTAATATTTCTATTAAAACATCTTAATTTCACCCCTGATTCAGTTAGAACAGTAATGAGTTTTGAACCAATATTCCCTGTACCAACTATACCTAATCTCAGCCCAGCAATTTTTTCAAAATCTTTTGAAATATCTTTCCAAACTGTATTAACCGTAATATCATTCATTTTAATTGGATAAATTTGTAATTCATCTTCTAAATTATTTCTCGATATAGCATCCTGAATACTAGAAAAAAGATTATTTCTCTGATCAAATTTATCATTAATATTCAAATCTTGTTTTTTCTCTAAATCCACAAAAATATGTGATGTAATATTTGCAATTTTTTTTATCAAATTATCGTAATTACAACTATCAGAAGTTAAAAGTGAAATAATTTCATATTTTTCAAATCTGCGAACTGCTGTAGCTTTAACTTCTAATTTAAATTTTCTTCCTACAGTATTTGACAGAACAACTATTTTTTCCATATTTATGTATCTAATTGTTTTACATTTGTTTGATTTACTGATGAACCTTTATTAACATCTTTCAGCAGCTTTAGTTTACCCACTCGTAATTCAGATTGAAATTGACAATATCCTTCAGGTGGCGCAATAAAAACTAAATCGCTTGTGTGAATAATTTCATTCTTCTTAAAATTTTTAGGAAACCTAAGCGACTTCTTTTGCATTTGAAATGTATTTTGTTCACATGCGTGTATTATTTTTCTTTTTCTGTTAACCGAATTAAAAGTTATTTGAAGATTTTTTGAAAGTTCATTCATCTCTTTCGCATTTAATGACATTTTATTATCTGGGCCTGGCAATGATTTATTTATAGTAAAGTGGCGTTCAATAAATGTAGCTCCTGAAGCAACCGCCAAAAGACTAGCTAATATTCCCTCTGTATGATCTGAAAAACCAACATTAAGTCCAGTTTTTTCTTTCAAAAATTTGATTTCACCTAAATCAATATCGTTTAAATTAACTGGATATGAGCTTCTACAGCTCATTAACAAAATTTGTTTATTTTTGTAGATAGAAAGAGTTCTCAAAACCTCATTTAAATTACTCATACCAGTAGAAATTATTATTGTCTCAAAATCTAATTTATTTAATGCATTATGTAATTCAATATTATTACAATCCATGGAAGCTACTTTAATTATTTTTTGTTTAATTTGATTTAATTCATAAGCTGAATCAATATCAAAAGCAGTAAAGAAAACTGGTAAAGAAATTTCTTTACCATATCTAATGAGTTCTTTACATTCTTGCAGATTCAATTGAGATCTCTCAAAAATTTGATTGAGAGAAATTTCAACTCCATCTGCCGTTTCATGTAGATATTCAGTCGTAGAATTTCTTTCAACTCTTGATTCAGTTTTGTAATATTGAAATTTAGCGAAATGAGCTCCAACTCTTTTACATTCAAACATCATATTTTTTGCTAATTCAAGATTTCCATTATGATTAATCCCAATTTCAGCAATTAGAGGAACTTTGACGTTACTTATTTTTTCTAGATTAGAAATTTCATCATTATTATTTTGAACTTTAAAAGTTAAGTTTTTATCTAAATCATCATTTCTATTAAGGTTAATATTTTTTATAAGTGGTATTGAAGAAAATTCATTACACCTTCTATTTAATAAACTGTTAATCATATTTTTACTTTTTCGAAAAATTATTTGCATATCTGAATAATGAAATTCACCACCAGTACCTAAAACATTTAGATTTTTATAACCAGAAACTAAACTATTATATTTAGTTAATGCACTTCTAAAATTATTATCCTGGATTGGATAAACATAGTTTTCAACATTCTTGGTATAAAGTTCGGGGATTAGGCCTGAGGAATCAAAATTTTTTCTATTTTTTATCCAACTTAAAAAATCTGAATCATCATTTAAATCTTTGATTTTTCCTCCTGGGAAAGTAGTTTCTACACAAACAAATGTATATCCCTTTGGAGAGACATTCTTCGTCATTGTTGAAGGCTCTGTAATTCTATTAAAAGCTACTTTTTCATCGCTACAGTAAACCCAATTATAATTTTTAGGCAAAACTCTTTTGTTTTCAAAGAAAAAATATTCAGTCTTTACACCTCTATAATTTAAATTGATCTTTAAACCAAATAATTCTGAAAGATTGCTAGCCGGTATAGTTGAGAAAATATGATCGGAATTATCTAGATTAATAATCTTTGTATTGTTAAAAATTAGATTTTTTATATGATTTTTATTTTTTTGAATACCAGTCAATCTATGTTCAAGAAATAATTTAAAATTAGACTCTTTTTTTAAAAATTGAATTATCCTTTCATAAAAACATCCTGTACCTTTTTTGCCCACTGCTACAAATGGCTTTGTATAAAAAGGCTTATTCTTCTCTCTTAGTTCAATTCTTTGAGGCGCCCAATCAGCTAGCATATTTTTAGTATCTAATCCCCAAACTTTTTTTGGGTATTTTTCAAAAAACATACTAGTAAGAGTTTTCCCGAATTTTGCTTGCATAAAATCTTTAAATGAAGAAGTTGCGCCAGAATTATCATTGTTTTTTGCAAAATCTATTTCCCCTTTTATCTTGCAAAAATCTCTAATAGTTAAATTTTCTTGTAATGTTTCGAATGAGATAGGATAATGGAAAAGCTTATCTTCATGTTCAGCAAGTATATTACAAGAATTAAATTGACCCTTTACTAAAAGATCTCTACCAATCTCTAGCCAATCATTTTCAATTTCAATATCACTAGTGTGAAAAATATGAGGTCCTGTATCTAGTATAAAATTTTCATGAAGCCAAGAACGTGCCATCCCACCAATATTTTTTGTCATTTCATAAATTGAAATATCTCTATAACCAGCTAAAACAGCATAATATGCAAGAGAAATCCCCGCAGGACCAGCACCAATTATATGAATCACAATTTTTTATTACCAAAAAACAATGAATTTTTATTCAACATTGGTAAATTCAATTCTTTTCTAATCCTACTACATAAGAAATTGAAAAATTCAAAGCTATGTTATATTTATAAACGTTGAAAATTATGAAATTTTATAAATTACATGCTTAAAAGGAAAGGAATAATTCTTGCTGGTGGTGTAGGCAGTAGACTAAAACCTCTTACAAAAGGTATTAGCAAACAAATACTCCCAATTTATGATAAACCTTTAATTTATTATCCTTTATCTACTCTAATGCTTGGAGGAATTAGAGAAATATTAATAATTACTACCTCTGAAGATCTAAAATCATTTAAAAGATTATTGGGAGATGGTAAATCATGGGGAATTGAAATTGAATACGCAATTCAAAAAAGAGCTGAGGGTGTTGCTCAGGCTTTAATAATAGCTGAAGAATTTCTTAAAGATGCACCATCTGTACTAATTCTTGGAGATAACTTATTTTATGGAAATCAATTAATTGATTCCATGAGGGATGCTGATAAAGATTATGAAAACGCAACAATATTTACATATCCAGTTAAAGATCCTGAAAATTATGGAGTTATTCAATTCAATGCAGAAGGTGTACCTAAAAAAATAATAGAAAAACCAACAATAAAAATTAGTCGTTTTGCAATTACTGGACTATATTACTATGATAAAACAGCTGTTGAAAAAGCCAAAACAATTTCACCATCTATAAGAGGAGAACTTGAAATTAGCAGTTTGAATCAAATTTACTTAGATGAAAATAAGCTTAATATAGTTCAAATGGGAAGAGGCTTATCTTGGCTTGATACGGGAAATATAGATTCTCTTCATGAAGCAGGTTCATATATTAGAACAATCGAACATAGACAAGGTCTCAAAGTAGGTTGCCCTGAAGAAGTAGCATGGAGATTAGGTTGGATTAATGATAATCAGATGGAAAATTTGTCTAAAGATTTAATGAAAAGTGGATACGGAAACTATTTAATGCAAATTCTGAAAGAGAAGAATAATATTGATAATTATTCAATTAAATATAAATAATTTAAATTAAAAAATTTTGCATGAAAATGGTAAAAAGTTATTTAAAAGATTATCAAAATATATTAGTAACAGGAGGAGCGGGTTTTATAGGGAAAAATTTAATAATTAATCTCTTAAATAATTTCAATTCTAAAATATTTAACTTAGATAAACTTAGTTATGCAAGTGACCTTACAGGAATTAACAACTCTTTTTCAAAATCCGAATTAAAAAACTACAAATTTATCAACGTAGATCTGATAAATAAAAAAGAAACTCTTAAATCAATTAAATCTTCCAAACCCGATTTGGTTTTTCATCTTGCTGCTGAAAGTCATGTTGATAGATCTATAGATTCTCCAGATGCTTTTATTCAAAGCAATATTATGGGAACTTTTAATTTACTTAAAATACTTACCGATTATTGGCAAGAACTCCCTTTGCCAAAAAAAAATATTTTCAAACTAATATATATAAGTACGGACGAAGTTTTTGGTTCATTAGGGAATCATGGAAAATTTGATGAAAGTTCAAACTATAATCCTCAAAGTCCATATTCTGCTAGCAAAGCTGCTTGCGACCATTTAGTTAGATCATGGCATAATACTTATGGTTTACCTGTAATAATTACTCATTGTAGTAATAATTTTGGTCCTTGGCAGTATCCAGAAAAACTTATCCCATTGACTATAATGAATGCCTTAAATGGCTCAAAAATTCCTTTATATGGCGATGGAGAAAATATAAGGGATTGGTTATTTGTTCAAGATCATGTAGAAGCCCTTACTTTAATTTCTAAAGATGGAGAAATTGGCCAGAGCTATTGTATTGGTGCCAACAATCAATTAACTAATAAAAAATTATTACACATTATTTGTCAAATTCTTCAAGATATAAAACCCTCTAAATATAATTATGTTGATTTAATTGAACATGTAAAAGATCGCCCTGGGCATGACTTTAGATATGCAATAAACTCTTCGAAAATCCAAAAAAAACTTAATTGGAAAAGTAAATATAATTTTCATGAAAGTCTTAAAAAAACAATTGAATGGTACATAAAAAATATTGAATGGTGTAATAAATGCAAAATTTAAGTTTTTTGATTCTTCATCCTTTGTTTTGTTTATATAGTTGGTTTTAAATATGACTTTTAACTTAAAACAATTACTTATTCTTAAAGATATTTATTTGGTTATTTGAAGTCGCATCAATTAAAACTTTAATCTCAAGAAAAAATTAAGTGGAGCCAAGGGGATTTGAACCCCTGACCCCCTGCATGCCATGCAGGTGCTCTACCATCTGAGCTATGGCCCCAAATCTAAAAACGTCAGTCATATAAATAAATCTAAATACTTATTTCGTGACTATTTTTATTCTTATATTACTTTATTGCGTTTAAATATTAAAAATATGCACCTAAAATACGCCTAGAGATTTACAAGTTGTAGCATGCATACTAGAAATAATCCAAAGACATTTTCCAGATATTTTAAAAGTAAGATTTAGCATTTTTTGACTAAATCTTTTAATTAATAAATCTCCAACAAAATCGCAAACAAATAAATAAAAATGTTGAAATAATTTTTACAAAAACTTTTATAATTAGCTATGTATCTTAGTTTTCAATAAATCTCTTAATCTTGAATGTTACATTGATTAATAGCATGTTTTTATAATTAAAGTAAAATTATTACTATAAAATATCTAATTTAAAGTAATTAGAAAAATTATTATTAATTGAAAAAGTTTTGAAAGTTTTTTTAGAAAATTAGAAATGAACATAATTATTACTGGAGCAAATGGTTTTATAGGTTCTGCTTTAGTAGATTATTTTGTAAAATCTCATAATGTATTTGCAATCTCAGAAAAACCAGTCTCGAAAACAGATTTTTGTTTAAGCATAGAAGAATTTTTAAATGAAAATAATATATCAATAATTAATTCTTTTGAACCAACGCATTTGATTCATACTGCTGCAATTGCACATAGAAAAATTAAAGCAAATAAATTTTCTCTGGATAAAGCAAGATATATAAATCAAATACTACCCTCTAGGTTATATGTTTTTGCTAATAAATTAAGTATTAAAAGATTTGTTTTCTTGAGTAGTATTGGAGTGCTTGGTTTTCGAAACAATAATAATGAATGTTTCAACGAGTTTTCAAAATATAATTGTTATGACTTTTATAGTGAGTTCAAAAAAAAGGCTGAGGAAAAATTAATTGCACAAAGTCAATTATCTAAAACTCAATTAATTATATTAAGGCCTACGGTAGTTTATGGAAAAAATTGTCCTGGAAATATTAGAAAAATTGTAAACCTAGTAGATCATAATTTTTTATTCCCTTTGTCTTCGAGAAGTAATAAAAGAAGTCTTATTTATTTAAATAATTTATTATCTGCAATCTCTAAATCTCTTAATCATCCAATAAATTCAGCAAAAATTTTTGTAATATCAGATAAAGAAACTATATCAACTAGTGATCTAATTAAAACGATTAGCAAAATCAGGAATAAAAAAATATTTATATTGAAATTACCTTCTTTTATATTTAATTTGCTTAAGACATTACCCTTCTTAAAAAAAAGGATATCTCAATTAACTGATAATTTAGTTGTTGATTCTTCGCATTTTGCTGAAACTATGGAATGGGAACAACCATATTCACAAGTAGAATCTTTGAAAAAATGTTTTTTAAAATAATTTATTTATAGATGTATCAAATTATTCTTTTCACTTTAGGATGTTTTTTAACATATATATTTATGTTTTTTCTTTTACCTATCTTAAGAAAATTCGTAAATGACGAACCTAATTCAAGAAGTTCACATAAACTTTCTACTCCAACTGCGGGAGGTATTTCTTTTATTCTTTCTGCAATCTTTTTAAATATTTTTGTAGAAAGCTTTAATTTAATTACTTTATTACCCCTCGCAATAATTGGTTTTTTGGATGACAAATATAATATCCCATCTTTTGTAAGATATTCAGTTCAGTTTTGCACTGTACTTTTTATGTTTGAAAATTCAGCTCTTAAATTAGATCTAGCATTAATTATGAATAATTCATTTTTATTAATTTTAGCCTATGTAGTTGCAATTGTACTTGGAACGGGATTAATCAATTTTATTAATTTTATGGATGGAATTGATTGTTTAGTGGCATCAACATTATTTATATCTATATTTTTCATTGGTCTTTTCGAGTCGAATATTACAATAATGATTCTTTCAGGATGTATTTTAGGTTTTATTCCTTGGAACTTTTCACCTGCAAAGGTATTTATGGGAGATACAGGAAGTACTTTTCTTGGCGCTTACTATACAAGCCTTTGTTATAGCAGCGACTATATTAATGCTATCTATTTATTGTTAATAATATTTCCAATTTTAATCGATCCTCTTTTAACTCTATTGCTAAGATTTAAAGATAAGCAAAATATATTTCATGCGCATAATTTACATCTTTATCAGAGACTTTATAAGGGGGGGTTAAAACATTTTCAAGTGATTTCTATTTACTTTATTATGATATTAGTAAATTGTATATTTTATAATTTCTTAAATAATTTATGGCTATTAATTTCAAACACAATTTGGACCTTATTAGGCATTTATTTAAATAACAAATTTGCAAGCCCTTTTAAAAAGAAAAAATTGATAAATTGTTGAAAGGGTTTTTTTATTTGATATTTCTGTTACTCAAATTTTAAATAAATGATTCACATAAAAAATTTATTAAATTACGTTTTAAACCTTAAAAATAGAAAAAGAAAAATTTTGCTTGCAATATTTGATAATTTTAATTTATTTTTTGCATTAACAATAACTTTTTTTTTATTAAAAGAGTTTCTTATTTTTAATTTTATTAATTACCTAATATTGTTTTCAATTTCAATAATAATAGGCATCCCAATTTTTGTTTTTACTGGACAATATAGAAGCCTTACTAGGTATAGTAGTTCCCAGACTTTTTACAGATTAATATTTAGAAATATAGTACTTATTTTTGTTCTATTCTTTTTTT
>MDTE01095408.1_pt1 | contig 15453 bp, 28 predicted proteins | sample 811231 | NCBI WGS metagenome assembly MDTE01 (sample SAMN05326651, study PRJNA326480) | marine metagenome | isolation source: seawater | place: Indian Ocean: Red Sea | collected 2010 | reverse complement strand
CGGCCTCCTCCTCGGCAGGAGCAGCCTCTGCGGCCTCCTCCTCGGCAGGAGCAGCCTCTGCGGCCTCTTCCGCGACGGGAGCGGCCTCAGCCTTTGGAGCCTTCTTCTTGGTCCGGGGCTCGCAAGCCTCCTCGACCAACTCGATGATACTCATGGGGGCATTGTCGCCCGTCCGTCGACCAATCTTGGTAATCCGAGTGTAGCCACCGGGACGATCCTGATAACGCTCGCCATACTCGTCGAACAGCTTCTGCAGGACATCCCGATCGGTCACCCAGCGACGAGCGCGCCGAATGGCGTGCAGGCGCTGAGCAATCAGACGAGCCTCAGCATCCCCGCTGGCGGCCTCCAGCGCACTCGCTGGAACTCGCTTGCTCAGGGTAATGAGACGCTCCACGACACGCCGCAACTCTTTGGCCTTGGCGTCGGTGGTCTGGATCCGACCATGCTCCAACAGGCTCGTCGCCATGTTGCGGAACAGAGCTTTGCGGTGACTGGAATTACGGCCCAGCCGACGCCCGGACTTACGATGTCTCATGGGGACCTCCCGGAACCTTGTCCGGTGTTACTCCTGCTCGCGGACCCGGGGGAAGTTGTGCAACTTCATTCCCAGTGACAAGCCCATCTCAGCGAGCAGTTCCTTGACCTCATTGAGGGACTTCCGACCGAAGTTCTTCGTCTTCAGCAGGTCGGCCTCGGTCTTCTCGACCAGCTCGTAGATGTACTTGATGTCTGCGTTCTGCAGGCAGTTAGCAGATCGGACGCTGAGCTCGAGCTCATCGACCGTCTTGAACAGATTCTCGTTCCACTCTTCAATGGACTCCTCTTCGAGCAACTCGGGCTCTTCTTCTTCGTCGAAGTTGATGAAGATCTGAAGCTGCTCCTTGAGGATCTTGGCCGCAAAGGCCATGGCGTCGGCAGGAAGCACGGTTCCATCCGTCCAGACTTCCATGCTGAGCTTGTCGTAGTCCGTGCGCTGCCCCACGCGGGCATTGGCGACCGTGTAGTTCACGCGCTGGACGGGACTGAAAATCGCATCCGTTGGAATCGTTCCAATGGGAGCCTCATCATTCTCGTCACGAACAGCTGGAACGTAGCCAGAGCCCTTCTCCACACCAATCTCAATCCGCAGTCGGCCGTCGCTAGACAGCGTGCAGATGTGATGCTCGGGATTCATCACCTCGGCGTCGCCCGTCGTCTGGATGTCAGCACCAGTGATAGCGATCTCCTTACCGCGGGCCCCACTCATCTCGATCACGAACGTCTGCGGCTCGTAGGTCTCCATCCGGATGAGGACACCCTTGAGATTCAAGATGATGTCGGTCACATCCTCGATGACACCGTCCACCGTCGAGAACTCGTGCAGCACACCATCGATCTTGACCCAGGTGATGGCAGTGCCCTGAAGGCTGCTAAGCAGCCCCCGCCGAAGGGCATTACCCAGCGTAATTCCGAAGCCCTGCTCAAGAGGCTTGGCTACGAACTTGCCGTAGGTCTCGGGGTTGGACACCTCCTCCAGCAGCAGCTTGCGAGGTCGGATTAGGGTGCGCCAGTTGTGATGGAACTCGGTCATTTTCCGTCCCTTGAGTGCCCCAGACCAGGCGAAGTCTGTATCCGGGGATTTACTTACTGGGCCACAGAACTCGTGCTCTGCGTCCCGGCCGGGCAACGGCTGTTGGCCGCAGGCACTCACCCGCGAACCTGCAGCCTCTTCTCCTACTTGGAGTAGAGCTCGACGATGAGATTCTCTTGAATGGGCAGGGTCAACTCGGCGCGAACCGGTACACCACCCACGCTTCCTGCGAACTTTTCACGATCCAGCGTGAGCCAACTCACCAACGGACGTCCCTGCGCCCGCTCGAGTGAATCAATCACACGTTGCATCTTTCGACTCTTCTCGCGAACAGCCAGGTCATCACCTACCTGAACCTGGTACGACGGGATGTTTACCTTCCTGCCGTTGACCTGGACGTGGCCGTGACGAACCAATTGACGGGCCTCTGCACGCGTCCCGGCAAAACCGAGACGAAAGACAGTGTTATCCAACCGCCCCTCGAGCAGAGCCAACAGGTTCTCACCCGTATTGCCCTTCTTGCGAGCAGCCTGCTGGAAGTACCGGCGGAACTGCTTCTCAAGAACTCCGTAAATTCGCTTCACCTTCTGCTTCTCACGAAGCTGCTGTCCATACTCGGATACGCGAATCCGCCGCTGGCCATGCTGGCCCGGCGGGTACTGGTTGCGATCAAACGAGCACTTGTCGGTGAAGCACCGATCCGACTTCAGGTAAAGCTTCAATCCTTCTCGACGGCAGAACCGACAGACTGGACCCGTATAGCGTGCCATTGTTGCCTCCTACGCTCCGTCAGACCCTGCGGCGCTTCGGCGGCCGGCAGCCATTATGGGGAATGGGCGTTACATCCTTGATCAGCGTGACCTTCAGGCCAGCAGTCGAGAGAGCGCGCAGGGCAGACTCGCGTCCGCTACCAGGCCCCTTGACCTGGACGCTCACTGTCCGCACGCCATGGTCCATTGCCTTCATGGCTGCGTCTTCGGCGACGAGCTGAGCCGCAAACGGGGTGCTCTTACGTGAGCCCTTGAACCCTCTGGCTCCGGCAGAAGACCAGGAGATCACCGCCCCGTCCGGGCCAGCGATCGTCACGATGGTGTTGTTGAAGGTCGCATGAATATGCGCAACACCCACAGGGATGTTCTTGCTTACTCGGCGACTTGTCTTCTTACGTGGCTTGGCCATGGCCTAACCCTTCTTCTTCACGGCAACGCGACGCGGGCCCTTGCGGGTGCGGGCGTTGGTGTGGGTGCTCTGACCTCGCACGGGGAGGCCCCGCCGATGCCTTAGACCCCTATAGGAATTCAGGTCCATGAGGCGCTTGATGTTCATGGCGACCTCCTTACGAAGATCTCCTTCCACCTTGCAACGGGCATTGATGACCTGCCTCAGACGGGCCACTTCGGCCTCGGTGAGATCTTGCACACGCGTGCTCTCATCAATGCCTGCCTCTTCGACAACAGTCTTCGAGATGGCAGGACCAATCCCGTAGATGTATGTCAGACCAACCACAACACGCTTGTTGCGTGGGATGTCGACGCCCGCAATCCGTGCCACTTTGACTACTCCTGGGCCTCAGCCCTGACGCTGCTTGTGCTTGGGGTTCTCACAAATGACGCGGATCACACCACGTCGCTTAATCACCCGGCACTTGTCACACATGGGCTTGACCGACGCTTTCACTTTCATCGGACCCGCTCCTTCATTACTGCCGCGTCACTGCGGCGGACAATTCGACCCCGCGAAGGGTCCACATCACTTAGCTTCAAGACGACCCGATCCCCCGGAATGAGCCGAACGATGCGCATCTGCAGATCATTTCCCAAGTGGGCGCTGACCACAGTTCCGCCATCGAGCCGCACGCTATACATCCGATTCGTGGCGAGATCAACTACTGATCCAACAACTTCCACCAACTCAATCCTCGATTGCGGCCAATAAACGGCCAAAAATCTCGGTCATTGACCCCAGCCCATCGATCTCTCGAACCACACCTTGCTCGCCGTAATATGCGGCCACAGGTGCTGTACTGCGGTCGTATTCGGTCAACCGGACGCGCACCTTGTCTTCCGTATCGTCAGCTCGCTGGTACAAGCTGCCGCCACACGAATCGCAGACGCCAGAAGCCTTGGGCGTATTAAACTCAAGATGATAGGCAGCACCACAGTCCTGACAGGCTCGGCGCCCCACAATGCGCCCGACAATCGCGTCGGCTGGGACCTGTAGGACCACCACCTTGTCGATGGAGCCACCGCGGCTCTGAAGAATTCCGTCCAGCGCTTCCGCCTGGCTCACAGTGCGTGGAAAGCCGTCCAGAATGTAGCCGGTCTGACAGTCGGACTCGGACAACCGAGCGTCGATCATCTCGATGATCAACTCATCAGGTACCAGGAGCCCCTCGTCCATGAACACCTGAGCCTTCTTGCCAAGTGCCGTACCTTCGCGACGGTTGGCGCGCAGGATGTCTCCAGTGGAGATCTGAGGGATGCCTCGCTCTGCTACGAGCCTCTGAGCCTGAGTGCCTTTGCCGGCACCAGGAGGGCCAAAGAGGATGAGGTTCATAGTGGCTTGGCTCCCCTCTTTCCATAGGAGCTCTGGATGCGCTTACCCTGGTCTCCCATGAGGCCGTCGTAGTGCCTCGTCAGGAGGTGACTCTCGATCTGTGCAACCAGATCCAAGGCCACGCCCACCACAATAAGGAGCCCGGTCCCACCGAAGTAAAACGTGACTCGAGCCTGGGAGATAAGAATGTCAGGGATCACGCACACAAGCGCGATGTAGAGCGAGCCAGACAGCGTCAGACGCGTCAGACACCGGTCGATGAACTCAGCCGTGTGCTTCCCAGGGCGAATGCCCGGGATATAGCCACCGTGCTTCTGCATGTTCTCCGCCACGTCTGCTGGATTGAACGTGACCGAGGTGTAGAAGTAGCAAAAGAAGATCGTCATGGCCGCATATGTGGTCAGGTACATCGTGGTGCCGGGCATGAACAGTGCCTGCACCGCATCCAGGAACGGATTGCCACGCCAGAACGAAGCCACCGTCGCCGGGAACATGATGATGGACGAGGCAAAAATCGGCGGGATGACACCGGCCATGTTGATCTTCAGCGGTAGATGCGTGTTCTGGCCGCCGTAGACCTTTCGACCGACCACTCGCTTCGCATACTGCACGGGAATCCGCCGTTGGCCACGCTCGCAGATGACGATGAACACGATGACGCCAATCGCGAAGACGCCGAGTACCAGCAGCTGCAAGAAGTTACGCTCTTCCGTGCGCAACTGCCCAAAGGTCGTGAAGAGGGCATCGGGGAAGCGGACAATGATGCCGGCCATGATGATCAGCGAAATACCGTTGCCAATTCCCCACTCGGTGATGCGCTCTCCCAACCACATGATGAAGGCCGTGCCCGTGGTCAGGGTCAGTACGGTCATCAAGCGGAAGTGCCAGCCCGGCGTCAGGACCACCGCACCCGAGTCTCCCGGAGCAGACATGTTCTCGAGACCATAGGCGATGGCGAAGCCCTGAATGACCGAGATGCCAATGGTTCCGTAGCGCGTGTATTGCGTGATCTTCTGACGACCAGCCTCCCCCTCTTTCTGCAAACGCTCAAGAGCCGGAACGACCACTGTCAGGAGCTGAATAATGATAGAGGCTGAGATGTACGGCATGATCCCGAGCGTAAAGATCGAGAACTGCTCGAGCGCACCCCCTGAGAACATGTTGTAGAGGTCAAACAGCGTCCCGCTGTCGCCACCGAAGAAGCTCTTCAGCGCGCCCCGGTTCGTCCCGGGGTTGGGAATAAACACACCGAAGCGGTACACGCCCAACAGCGCGACCATGATCAAGAGCCGATTTCTCAGCTCCGGGATCTTCGGGATCTGCCAGATGCCAGAGGCCATCCGGGGGGCTCTCCTCTCCCATGCCGCACCGGGGCATGGGAATCAAACAGGGTGTGAAACGCTAGAGCAACTCGACCGTACCGCCAGCCGCCTGGACCTTCTCAAGGGCCGCCTTCGATGCCTTGTGAACGCGAACTGTCAGCTTTCGGTCCAACTCACCGTTGGCCAAGAGCTTGATCCCATCACCGAGCTTGTTCACCAAACCACTGGACAAGAAATCGGCGATGTCGACCACTGAATCGGCATCGAAACGATTGAGATCACCGACATTCACGATGGCGATGTTCTTGGCAAAACGATTGTAGAAACCACGCTTGGGAAGGCGGCGAACCAGCGGCATCTGGCCGCCCTCAAACCGCGCTGGGATTCCGCCACCCGACCGGGACTTCTGTCCCTTCTGGCCACGCCCACACGTCTTGCCACGCCCCGAACCGGGGCCACGACCGACACGCTTCCTGTTGCGCTTGGAGCCCGGCTGGGGGCTCAACTTATTGAGATCCATGTTCTTGCTCCCGCCGTCATTGGCTCCGAGTACTTCAGTCACCCGTTACCGCCGGACGATCCCCGAGAGGACCTGACGACTCGCTGTCCGACATTACTTACTGTGCGCTGAAGGCCGCTAGTCGACCTCCTTGACCTCCACCAGATGGAGGACCTTCTTGACCATGCCTCGAATGGACGGTGTGTCCTCGAGCTTCACAGTCTTTTGCAGCTTGGTGAGACCCAGTCCACGCAGGGTGGCCCGCTGGTCCTTCGGTCGTCCAATGGCGCTCCGCGTCCATTTCACTTCGAGGTGTGTCATCCCGTCTCTCTCCTGATCCGAGGCCTAATTGGCCTCATCTCGAACCTCAGGTGCACCGCGGCGCCGCAGATACGACTCCGCAACCTGAAGCTCCTGCAGGGCCTTCACTGTGGCCTTGAGGACGTTGTGGGGGTTGTTGCTGCCGATGCACTTGGTGAGGATGTTCTGCACTCCTGCACACTCGAGCACGGCACGAACAGCACCTCCGGCAATCACGCCGGTACCTTCGCTGGCAGGCCGCAGCAGCACGCGTCCCGCGCCGAAGTGACCCACGATCTCGTGCGGAATGCTCCCCTTGTCGCTAATGGGGACGGAAAACATCGACGCCTTAGCCTTCTCGCCACCCTTGCGAATCGCTTCGGGGACTTCCTTGGCCTTTCCGAGACCGACGCCAACACGACCAGCACCGTCGCCTACGACCACGAGCGCCGAGAAGTTGAACCGACGGCCACCCTTGACGACCTTGGAGACCCGATTGATGTCGACTACTCGATCGAGCAGCTCAACATCCCCATCTGAAAACCGTGCCATGGACCGCTCCCTAGAATTTCAGGCCGCCCTCACGGGCAGCGTCTGCCAGGGCCTTCACCCGGCCGTGATACCGATAACCATTGCGATCGAAGACGACGGACTCGACGCCTGCCTTCTTCGCCGCCTCGGCGATGCTCTTGCCAACCTCGGTCGCACCCTCGCGGTTGCCACCACTGGTCTTTCCGGAGAAGCTCAGACTCGAGGCCGATGCGAGGGTCTTGCCCTCGCTGTCGTCTACGATCTGGGCGTAAATATGACGAGCCGAACGGAACACCGTCAGACGAACGCGCTCGTTCGACCCTTGAAGCTTGCCGCGGATCCGCACCTTGCGAGTAAGGCGGGCCTGTCGACGTGGATTCATCTTGCTCATCACCGCTCCTAAGCAGCTGTCGCGCCGGCCTTGCCAGCCTTCAGCTTGATGCGCTCGCCTTGGTAGCGCAGACCCTTGCCCTTGTACGGGTCCGGAGCTCGGAAACCCCGAATGGTCGCAGCCGCCTGGCCAATCACTTCCTTGTCGATTCCGCGCAGGGTGATCAGGGCCTTTTGTGCCACGATCTCAATCCCAGCGGGAATCGGATACTCGATGGGATGGCTATAGCCCAGGTTCAGCACGAGGTTTCCACCGCTGACCTTGGCCCGGTACCCAACACCGACGATCTCGATGTTGCGCTCATAGCCATCGGACACTCCGGTCACCATGTTCTGCAGGAGGGACCGCGCAAGCCCATGACGCTCCCGCGCCGGCTTGCTGTCGTTCACCCGCTTCACGACAACCTCTTCCGAACTGACATCGAACTCGACGTGGTTGGGCATGGTCCTAGACAGAGCACCCTTGGGCCCCTTGACCATGACTTCCTTGCCCTTGACGTCAATCGTCACCCCGGACGGGATCTTCACTGGCAGTCTTCCGATGCGCGACATGATCTTTTCTCCAGCGGATGCGCCTACCAGACGTAGGCCATCAGCTCCCCGCCGACATTCATCCGTCGGGCATCCCGATCCGAGATCACACCGCGGCTCGTGCTGAGGATCGCAATCCCCATGCCCGCGAGGACCTTTGGAATCTCTGTGGCCTTCACATAGCGCCGGCAACCGGGTGTGCTCACCCTCTTGAGACCCAGAATGATGGGCTTCAGGTCGGCGTCATACTTGAGGTAGATGTGCAGAAGTCCTTGGTGAGCATTGGCCTCAAAGGTGTAGTCCTGGATGAAGCCCTCGTGCTTGAGGATGTCCAGGACTGCCTTCTTCACCTTAGACGCAGGTATCGACACGATGTCGTGTTGAGCCTGCTGCGCGTTGCGGATGCGACTCAGCAGATCCGCAATTGGGTCCGTCATTACCATCTTCAGCTCCTAGATGAGTCTGGTTTCCCGCCAAGGGACCTTGACCCTTCAGCCTCCCTACCAGGAGGACTTGATCACGCCTGGAATTTTTCCGTCGAGGGCCAAGTTGCGGAAGCAAATGCGACACAACTCGAACTTGCGCATGTAGCCACGTGGCCGTCCACATACACGGCACCGGTTACGGTGCTGCACGTTGAACTTGGGGCCTCGAGCCCAGGCGGCGATCTTGCTCTTCTTCGCCATGATTCAATTCCTGTCAGTTCGCCTTGAACGGCATGCCCAGGTGCGTCAGCAGCGAGAGCGCCTCAGCATCCGTCTTAGCCGTCGTGACAAACGTGATGTTCATCCCGTGAATCTTCTCGACCTTGTCGTAGTCAATCTCGGGGAAGATGATCTGCTCCTTCAACCCCATCGAGTAGTTACCTCGGCCGTCGAACGACTTCCGAGAAATGCCACGGAAGTCACGGATCCGAGGCATCGCCAGCGACACCAGTCGGTCCATGAACTCCCACATCCGCGCGCGGCGTAGCGTGACGGCCACACCGATCGGCATGCCAGCGCGAAGCTTGAAGTTTGCGATCGAACGACGCGCACGACGCGTGTTCGCCTTTTGACCAGTGATCTTAGAGAGTTCTTCTCCCGCCGCCTCCAGAACCTTCACGTTCTGAATGGCTTCACCGGTCGCGAAGTTCACAATGATCTTGCTCAGACGAGGCACCATCATGGTGTTGGGATAGGCGAACTCCTCGCGGAGCTTACCGACCACCTCATCGTCGTACTTGGCCTTGAGCCGAACGCTATCTGTCATCACCAACTCCTGCCTCGAACCCTTCGCCTCTAAAGTTCCTCGCCCGTCTTGCGAGCGACACGAACCTTCTGCCCATTCTCAAGCACCTTGTAACCAACGCGAGTCTGCTGGCCATCGGCCGTCAGGAGCGACAGGTTTGAGATGTGAATGGAGGCCTCTTTTTCGACGATTCCACCCATGCGACCGAGCGCTGGCATCGGCTTCTCATGCCGCTTGACCTTGTTGACGCCCTCTACGAACGCACGACTAAGGTCCTTTTTGAATCGCTTGATCTGTCCGGTCTCACCTTTGTGGGCACCCGAGGTCACCTGAACGGTGTCTCCAATGCGCAGGCGGATCCGCTTGTTCTTGTCCCTGGTAGCCATCACAGCACCTCTGGAGCCAGAGAGACGATGCGCATGAACCGCTTCGCACGAAGCTCGCGAGCCACCGGACCGAAGATACGGGTTCCAATGGGCTCACGCTGCTCATTGACCAGCACCGCCGCGTTGTTGTCGAACCGGATGTAGGTTCCATCAGCACGCCGCACTTCTTTCGCGGTCCGAACGATGACGGCCTCCATCACTGTCCCCTTCTTCACCTTGCTGTTGGGGATCGCTTCGCGAACGCTCACCTTGATGACATCACCCACCGAGGCGTACTTCCGCTTACTTCCTCCCAGCACCTTGATGCAGAGGACCTTCTTGGCGCCGGAATTATCGGCGACGTCCAGCAATGACTCAGACTGAATCATGATTTCCTACCCGACGGCCTTCCGGTCAATGCTCCGCAGCCGCCACCTCTTGTGACGACTTAGCGGACGCCCTTCCACAATCGTGACCAGGTCGCCCACACCACACAGACTCTCTTCGTCGTGCGCCATGTACTTCTTGGAAACACGCACGTACTTCTTGTACCGCGGGTGCTTCACCTGTCTGGTGACCCGAACGACGATCGTCTTGTCCATCTTGTCGCTGACAACCAGCCCCTGAAGGGCTCGTCGATTGCGACGTTTTGTTGTCTGTGTCTCGACGGTCATGACCGATTACCCGTTCTCTGCTGCGTCGGAACCCATTGCCCGACGAAACGATGCAAACGCGGACTCGGTAGCACCCAGGCTTCCAACTTCCGCAGCGAGACCACCCGCAGGCAGGCTCTTTTCCATTTCACGCTGACGTACGATGGTGTTCACTCGGCCTAGGGCTCGGCGAACGGTACGCAGCGCAGCTGTATTCTCAAGCTGCCCTGTGGCATGCCGAAACTTGAGGGACGTCATCTCTCCGAGCAGGTCCTGCCGACGTAGCAGCAGCCCCTTGTCATCGAGCGTCTTGAGATCTTTGACGTTCATGCCCAGTGCTCCCGCTTCACAAATCGAACTGCCACAGGCAGCTTGTGGCCAGCCAAACGGAAGGCTTCCTTGGCGACCTCTTCGGTGACGCCCTCCATCTCGTAGAGCATGCGCCCAGGCTTCACGACCGCGACCCAGTACTCAGGCGCGCCCTTACCCTTACCCATTCGGGTCTCGGCAGGCTTCTTGCTGAGCGGCTTGTCCGGGAAGATCCGAATCCAGACCTTGCCGCCACGCTTGGCATGACGGGTCATGGCAATACGGGCCGCCTCAATCTGACGCGCCGTCAGGAAACCGGCTTCGAGGGCCTGCAAGCCATAGGTTCCAAAGTCCACGTTGCAGCCGCGCCGGGCAATACCCTGACGACGACCCTTCTGGACCTTCCGGTGCTTGACACGCTTGGGACTCAACATGGTCGTATCCGTTCGACGAGCCGATCAGGCTTCGTCATCTCCGGGGAGAATCTCTCCCTTGAAAATCCAAACCTTCACGCCAATTACGCCAAACGTCGTGGCGGACTCAGCGAAGCCGTAATCAATGTCGGCACGGAGGGTGTGCAGAGGCACTCGGCCCTCCCGGTACCAGGTGCGCGAGCTCATCTCACGACCACCCAGGCGACCAGAGCACTGGATCCGAACGCCCTTGGCGCCCGCTCGCATCGTCCCCTGTACCGCCTTCTTCATGGCCCGCCGAAACGAGACACGCTTCTCAAGCTGCGCCGCGATGTTCTCGGCCACCAGCTTCGCGTCCATCTCGACCTTGCGAACCTCGATGATGTTGAGGAAGACCTCTGTCTTCGCCACCTTCTTCAGGTCGTTCTTGAGATCCTCGAGTCCCGCGCAGCGCTTGCCAATGATCATCCCCGGACGGGCGGCATAGACGAAGACCTTCGCCTTCTGAGCGGCCCGCTCAATGGTGATTCGGCTTACCTGGGCGTTCTCGAGTCGCTTCTCAAGGAACTTCCGGATCCGCAGATCCTCGTGGAGGCTCTGAGCGTACGTACGCTCTGCGTACCACCTCGAGTCCCAGGTCTTGATCGTCCCGAGGCGAAAACCTACGGGGTGTACCTTCTGACCCACGGTCAAATCCTCCATCCCTGCGGAAATGCAGGGGCTTTCTCTCTACCTGACGGCGAAAGGCGCGCCAGGATAACGACCCCCAACTCGTTGTCAATCCGAAGGAACCAGGGGGTAGTCGCCCCTTCGGAACGAACGATTCTTAACTCCTGCTGGCCAACTCCAGGGAGATGTGACTGGTCCTCTTCAAGACCCGCGTCGCCCTACCATGAGCCCGAGGCCGGAAGCGCCGCACCGACGGGCCACCGTCCACGAAAATGGTCTTGATAAAGAGCTCGTCCGCATCCACCGCCGAGTTGTTCTCGGTGGCATTAGCCACGGCCGACTGAATCAGCTTGCCGATAATGGGGGCCGACTTCTTGCGGGTGAACTGAAGCTCACGCAACGCCCGGTCCACGTCCTTCCCCCGCACCAGGTCAGCGACTAGCCGAGCCTTCTGAGGAGAGACGCGTACGTACCGGAGCTTGGCGCTCGAGACCGTATCGTTGTTCGTTGCCATCATATTCCCCTAGCGAACCTTGGACTTCCGGTCTCCGGCATGGCCGTGAAAGGTCCGAGTCGGAGCAAACTCTCCCAGCTTGTGACCGACCATGTTGTCAGTGACATACACCGGGATGAACTTCTTGCCGTTGTGAACGGCGAAGGTCAGCCCAATGAAACTGGGAATAATGGTCGAGCGTCGCGACCAGGTCCTGATGACCTTGTTGCTCTTGCTCGCCTCGGCCTGTGCGGCCTTCTCAAGGAGGTGACCGTCTACGAACGGCCCTTTTTTAAGGGAACGTGCCACGAACCTCTCTCCTTACTTTCTGCGCTTCACGATGAAGCGATCACTGGTGCTGTTCTTGCGGGTGCGGGCGCCCTTGGTGGGCTTGCCCCACGGAGTCACCGGATGACGACCTCCGCTGCTGCGTCCTTCACCACCACCATGGGGGTGATCGACAGGATTCATGGCGGCACCACGAACCTTCGGACGGCGCCCCAGCCAACGGCTACGGCCCGCCTTGCCCAACTTCATGTTCTCGTGCTCAGTGTTGCCCACCTGACCCACGGTTGCGGAGCAGGCATGAAACACCTGACGCAATTCGCCGGAAGGCAAGCGAAGCAAGCAGTACTTGCCTTCCTTCGCCATCACCTGGGCATAGGTGCCAGCAGAGCGGGCGATTTGACCGCCTTTGCCGACCTTGAGCTCGATGTTGTACACCCAGGTACCGAGCGGGATATTGGTCAGCGGAAGCGCGTTGCCGGGCTTGATATCAGCCTGCGGACCCGCCTCGACCACATCACCCACGTTCAAGCCCAGAGGCGCGATGATGTAGCGCTTCTCACCATCCAAGTAGTGCAGGAGCGCGATGCGGGCGTTGCGGTTGGGGTCATACTCGATGGCCGCAACCTTGGCGGGCACGACAAGCTTGTCCCGCTTGAAGTCGATGACCCGATAGCGTCGCTTGTGCCCACCACCCCTACGGCGGCGAGTAATGCGACCCGTGTTGTTGCGGCCCCCGCTGCGTCGCCAGTCGGACAGAAGACCCTTCTCAGGGCTGCCCTTGGTGACATCAGCGAAGTCCGAGGATGACATACCTCGGCGACCTGGAGAGGTCGGCTTGTAACGCTTGATTCCCATCGTTCTTCTCTCTTACACGCCTGAGTAGAAGTCGAGCGTGTCGCCTTCTGCCACGGTCACCAGAGCCTTCTTCCAGTTGGAACGCTTACCGAAGTGCCGGCCGAAGCGCTTGTTCTTACCCCGGACCACCATCGTCCTCACGTCGGTGACGCGAACACTGAACAACTGCTGTACGGCTTCCTTGATTTCAATCTTCGTCGCCAGCGAACCGACCTCGAACACAAAGGTGTTCTCAGCATCGGCCAGGGCCGTGGCCTTCTCGGTCAGCAGCGGGCGGAGGATCACATCATCAATACGTCTCATGCCTGGAGCCTTTCGGAGAGCTTCTCCACCGCGTCGGTTGTCAGGCAGAGGTGCTTGTGCCGAAGGATGTCTTCGACATTCAGCCCTTCTTGGGCGAGCACCTTCACGTAAGGAATGTTCCTAGCCGACTTCTGAAAGGTGCCATCTTGCTCAGGCAAGACAAACAGGGCCGAAGAAACACCCAACTTCGCCAACAACTGGGCAACGGGCTTGGTCTTGATCTCGCTCAGCTCAAGGCTATCGAAGACAAGGACCTGCTCCGCACTCGCGCGACGGGTCAGTGCGCTCTTCAGCGCTCCACGACGCAACTTCTTGTTCAGCTTGAACGCGTACGAACGTGGACGAGGACCGTGGGCCACACCGCCACCGCGGAACTGCGGAGCACGACTGCCACCGTGTCGAGCTCGACCCGTGCCCTTCTGGCGGTAAATCTTCTTGCCACCACCGCGCACAAGCGGGCGATTCTTAGTAGCAGCGGTGCCCTGACGACGATTCGCCTGTTGATACCGCACCACCTCGTGCAAGACGTGGTCGTACTTGTCGTTGGCAAAGAGATCGTCCGGCAGCTCTACGCTGGACACCTCTTCACCACTGATGTTGAGCACCTTGACCTTAGCCATCGCTCTTCTTCACTCTCTCGTCAGGGTCGACGCACCCGAGACACTCGGGAGCGCCAGACAACCCCGTCGCTAGTTCAACTTGATCTCGACATCTACGCCCGCAGAGAGATCGAGCTTCATGAGCGCGTCGATCGTCTGCTGGTTGGGCTCCATGATGTCTAGAAGTCGCTTGTGGGTCCGGATCTCGAACTGTTCCCTACTCTTCTTGTCCACGTGGGGAGATCTCAGTACGCAGTACTTATTGATCTTCGTGGGCAGCGGTATGGGGCCTCGCACCGAGGCACCTGTCCTGCTGACCGTCCCCACAATCTCCTGGGCGCTCTTGTCCAGAAGCTTATGGTCGTAGGCCTTAAGCCGAATTCGGATGTTCTGATCAGCCATTCTTTCGAATCTTCCTACTCGTGGATCTTGGCGACGACACCGGCGCCAATGGTCCGACCACCCTCGCGGATGGCGAAGCGCAAGCCTTCTTCCATCGCGATAGGCGTAATCAACTCGACCTTCATCTCGATGTCGTCCCCGGGCATCACCATCTCGACACCCTCGGGAAGCTCACAAGAGCCCGTCACGTCCGTCGTGCGGAAGTAAAACTGCGGCCGATAGCCCTTGAAAAACGGCTTGTGGCGACCACCCTCTTCCTTGGTCAGGCAATACACCTTCGCGTCGAACTTCGTGTGCGGAGTCGTCGTGCCGGGCTTCGCAAGCACCTGACCACGCTCGATGTCCGTTCGCTTCAGCCCGCGAAGGAGCGCGCCGACATTGTCGCCAGCCTGACCCTCGTCCAGGATCTTGCGGAACATCTCGACACCCGTGCACGTCGTCTTCGACGTCTCTCGGATACCAACAATCTCCACCTCGTCACCGATGTGAAGAATCCCGCGCTCGATGCGGCCCGTCGCAACCGTACCACGACCAGAGATCGTGAACACGTCCTCAACAGGCATCAAGAAGGGCTGGTCCAGATCACGCTCCGGCTCGGGAATGTACTCGTCGCAAGCAGCCAACAGCTCGATGATCGGCTTGATGTCCGGATCGCTGTCGTCCGTCGCGCTCGACTCAAGAGCCTTCAGCGCGCTACCCCGGATGATCGGAGTGTCGTCGCCGAGGAACTCGTACTTGTCCAGAAGCTCCCGAACCTCCATGTCCACAAGCTCGAGCAACTCCTCGTCGTCCAGCATGTCGCACTTGTTCAGGAAGACCACGATGAACGGAACGCCAACCTGACGAGCGAGCAGGATGTGCTCGCGGGTCTGGGGCATCGGGCCGTCTGCAGCCGAGACAACAAGAATCGCGCCGTCCATCTGCGCAGCACCCGTGATCATGTTCTTCACATAATCAGCGTGACCCGGGCAGTCCACGTGCGCGTAGTGGCGATTCTCTGTCTGATACTCCACGTGCGCAGTCGCAATCGTGATGCCACGAGCCTTCTCTTCAGGCGCCTTGTCGATCTCGTCAAAAGGCGTGAAGTCAGCAAAACCACGCTGAGCCTGCGTCTTCGTGATCGCAGCCGTCAGGGTCGTCTTGCCATGATCCACGTGACCGATCGTGCCGAT
>MDTE01139589.1_pt1 | contig 15455 bp, 10 predicted proteins | sample 811231 | NCBI WGS metagenome assembly MDTE01 (sample SAMN05326651, study PRJNA326480) | marine metagenome | isolation source: seawater | place: Indian Ocean: Red Sea | collected 2010 | reverse complement strand
CTCCCCAGCCACCTCCGCCCACAGGGAAACCTGGACCGCCGCTCCCAGTGGCATCTCGCTGATCCCCAACGCTGTCCGTGTGTGCCGTCCCCGATCGCCGAAGACTTCCAGCAACAGGTCCGAGGCACCGTTGAGAACCTGTGGTTGGCCCCGGTGACCGGGGGCCGAGTGCGTGTTGCCCTCGAGACGAACGATCTTCACAACGCGATCCAGGTCTCCCACCGCTTCCTTCAACTGGGCCAGGGCATTGATCACTGCGTTCCGCGCCGCCTGGTACCCCTGCTCATCAGTCAGTTCCGCACCAATCCGCCCGGTGTGGCTCAATTCGCCATCGACCCATGGCAATTGGCCGCTGGTGACAACCAGTGACTCCGTTCGCACCCAGGGAACGTAAGCCGCCACCGCCGGTGGTGCGGCCGGCAACACGATCCCCAGTTCCGCCAATTTCGCCTCGGTCACGCCTGTCGGATTGTCCGTAGTCATCGTCGATTGCTCCTGGTTCCCGTCTCTGGCTGCAGTGGAAACCTGACAAGGTCCCCGGCAAGGCGTCTCATCCTGTAGGCCTCCCGCCTCGATTGCAACCACTCCCCATTGGCTGGCATCTGCAACACCTCGTGAGGTAGGCTCTGGCAACACCCCAGGCTTTCCAGGCCCGCCCGCACGATGCCTCAACCTGCAAACTCCACCACGCCCGACACGGCTCTTTCGATTCCCGAGGGAGGACTGACCACCGCGGACCTGGTGGTGATCGTGATCTACCTGGCCGCCATGATGGGGATGGGCATCGCCATTGCCCGCCGCCAGAAATCAACGACCGATTTCTTCCTGGGCGGCCGATCGTTACCGGCCTGGGCCGTCGGGATCAGCATCTTCGCCTCCCTGCTCTCCACGATCACCTACCTGGGAATGCCCGGCGAGATGTTTCGAACCGGGGTGGCCTTCCTGACCCGCCAATTGCCGATCCCGCTGGTGTTGATCGTGGTCTGGGCGTTGTGGATCCCGTTCTTCATGCGGCTGAATCTGACCAGTGGCTACGAGTACCTCAGCCGTCGTTTCAATTACACCGTCCGGGCACTCTCTGCCGTATTCTGCCTGCTGCTGCTGTTCGGATGGATCTCGGTCGTCGTGCTGACCGCCGCCGGCGCCCTGGTCGACATCGCCCACCTGGACATCGGCTGGTTCCTGGGAACCAACGACCCCGCCACGGGCTACCGTGATGCCGACATGCACCTGGTCATCATTGCCGTCGGCATGTTCTCGATCCTCTACACCACCCTGGGCGGCATTCGCGCCGTGATCTGGACCGACGTGATCCAGTTCCTGGTGCTGATGGTCGGGGCCCTGTTCACGATGGGATACGTCGCCTACGACACGGGAAGTGGCCTGGGTGACTGGGTCAGCCATTCCCTGGCCAACAAGCACGAGCAAGTCGAGTGGTTCAGCCTCGATGTCGGCAATCGTTCCACGGTGTTCACGATCTCCGTTGGCATGTTTTTCTGGTTCATCTGCACCCACGGTGCCAACCAGGTGGCACTCCAGAGATATTTCACGGTCAAGTCGGTTCGGGAAGCCCGCACCAGTTACCTTGTCAGCGCGCTGTCCAGCTTCGGGATCGGGATCATCCTGGCTGGAGTCGGCGTGTCCCTGGCCTACTACATCCAGGACCATCCGCTGGATGCGAGCATCGCCAAGGACACGGCGACCAACTCGCTCAAGGAACTCGACAGGACACTCGACGACGCGAGAACGACCGGAGACCCGCGACAGGTGGAGTCGGTTCGTGACGCGCAATCCGAGCAAAGACGAGATCTCAAGAAGACTCTCAACAAGGCCCAGGACAGTATCTTCCCGCAGTTCATCCGACACTACATGCCGCCGATCCTGCGGGGACTGGTGGTCGCAGCACTCTTCGCAGCAGCGATGTCGACGATCGACTCCGGAGCCAACTCGACCAGCACCATCCTGACGGTGGATTTCTTTCGTCCACTCTCACGCACACCCGCCACCGAGGCCGGTGAACTGTCCCGGGCGAGGGTCCTCACCGCGACAATGGGCGTCGTCGTCGTGCTCTACACGCTGGGGCTCTACCACCTGTCCAAGGGCACAAACATCATCGACCTGTGCCAACGCGGCTTCAACTGCTTCCTGGGCCCCCTCGGGGCCACTTTCATGCTCGGCATGTTCTCTCGCCGAGTCTCCTCGGCACACGTGATCCCCGCCTTTGTTGCCGGCGAGATCGTTGGTGTCTGCACCAGTTACAGCATGCAATTCTTTGGAGTCCCCTTCTCGACCCACTTGATCGTCCCGGCCGCATGGGCTGCCACGATGATCGGTGCCCTGGTGCTCTCCCTGTTGATCCCCGTGCGTCCCTCATCCGAGCAACTCCGCTGGACGCGGAAAGCAGTCCTGGCCGACGAACACCGGGATCCAACCGGTCCAGCCGGCGACTCAAATGCGACGTCCTAGCAGGACCAGTCCGACCACCGTCGCCGACGCGATCGCTGCAATCACCCCGAGTGAAACAAACTCGAGCAGCAGCGGCATCATCAGGGTCAACAATCCGCCCCCGATGAATGGAGCCGACAGCGGGGCGGCCAGGGCGTAATCCTCGGCGGCTCCGGACTCCAGGTCCTTGTCGACCATTCGCAACAGCAAAAGGCCGGTGGCCGTGGTGCCCGTCGACATGCCGTAGTTGATCAGCCCCAGTTCCATCCAACGATCCGAGGGCAAAACACGCCGTCCGATCCACAACAGGCAGACGGCAGTCCAGCCAACGGCCAACACGATCAACACCATCAACGGACCAGCCAGTTCCAGCACCGCGTCAAGTTTCAATGATGCGATCGCGGCCACGACCAGGAATTCCATTGCCATGGACGTCAACCTGCGTATCGAATCTCCATCAACAAGATGGCCCCAACCACTGAGATCCAACCCGCGTCGAATGGCCAGTCCTCCCAGCAGCGTGAACAGGAACAGCGGCAGGTTGCCGACCGAGCGTTGCAGCTTGGCGATCGTCTCGTCGGCGACCTGCCCCTGCAGGCCACTGACCAGTTCCAACCCCACCGTCTTGACCACCCACGAGGCCCCCAGTCCGACCAGGAATGCCATCGCCAGGATCAGCACCTGGAAGACAAGTGGATCCAGGACATCCGACCGGATCACACCACGTCCAATCACCGGTCGCTGATCGACGGGCTCCAAGGCACCACGCCCCGACGTGTTCAGCTTGTCCAACGTCACCCTGGTCCATCCCCGTCGCACCGCAAGATTTGTCCAGCCAATCCCGCTGACCACGCTCCATCCCAGGCCGACGGTGGCCATGAACACTCCCAGGTCGGCCCCCTGTTCCCAGCCCACGGTGTCACGAAACACGCCCCCCATCGCCGCAGCAGTCCCGTGTCCTCCAGCCCATCCGGTTTCGATCAACAATCCAAAACCGGCAGGAATCTCTGGATACAACGGCTGAATGATCAGCCAGGTGGCCAGCAATCCCAACGCCACCTGGCCAAGAATGATCACCCAGACCATGACTCCCGCGGCCATCACACGCCGCCAGCCACCGCGATCCAACCGGGCCGGACGATCCAGCAACAGGCCCGCAAAAACCACTGCGATCAGCCACCCCGGCCACCCGGACAGTTCAGACGGGCCAGCCACAGCGACCCAGTTGACGACGGAGGACCAACCTGTCCCCATCTCGTCTCCGGCAGCCGGCACATCCAGCCTGCGGGCCAGTTGCACAATCACCAGGCCAACCAGTCCTCCCGCGACCGATGCCGGAATCAGCGCTCGCTGCAGCCAACCGATCCGGCCGCGCAGCCACGCCCCGATCAACAACAACCCACAGGCAGCCAGGGCGGCAGCTTGCATTGTCTGTCACATCCCCGTTGGAACCGTCGTTGCCACGAAAAACCGTTGATAATGAGCCCGTGGAGACGTTGCGCTTGTCGCGTCTGGACGGGTGCGTCATAGTCTACGCAGTTGCCCACGCGGTCGCACCGTCACACGGTCGTGTCCCCCCTGTATCTTTGCTTCACACCTGTTTTTCCCGGAATCCGCCGATGACCATTCGTCGTCTCACGAATCTCGCCCTTGTTCTTCCCATGCTCTGGAACCTGGCCGGACAATCCACCAACGCCGCTGATTTCTCGGGGTTCCGTGGCTCCAAGCGAGACAACATTTCGACAGAAACGGGACTGCTGAAGCAGTGGCCCAAGGACGGCCCCAAACTGCTTTGGACGGCCAAGGGAATCGGCGAAGGATATTCGACGGTCAGTGTCGTCGGCGGCCAGGCTTACACGATGGGGGCGACAAAGGCTGGTGGAGAGAGCGTGCACGCGATTGACCTGGCCGGTGGCAACATTGTCTGGTCCACCAAGATCAGCACCGCGTACAACGCCAGCGTCGGCAATGGCCCCCGGGCCACCCCGACGATCGACGGCAAACGACTCTATGCCCAGGGACTCAATGGTGACGTGGCCTGCCTGGATCTCGAGAGTGGAAAGATCCTCTGGCAAAAAAACGTTCTCAAGACGTTCAAGGGCGGTCGTCCCGGTTGGGCGATCTGTGAGAGCGTACTGATCGACGGCCAGAAGATGATCTGCACGCCCGGCGGCCAGGGCGCCACCATGGTCGCACTCGACAAGGTGACGGGCGATGAACTGTGGCGATCCGCCGTTCCAGGCAATCCGCAAGCAGCCTATTCTTCATCGATCATCACCACCGTCGGTGGTGTCCGGCAGTACGTCAACTTCACCCGCAACGCCGTGATCGGAGTCCGTGCCGAGGACGGCACTTTCCTGTGGAAACAGTCGGGATCTGCCAATGGCACGGCCAATTGCTCGAGTCCCCTGGCGGCAGACAACCTGATTTTCAGCGCCTCGGGATACGGCAAGGGCGGTGCCCTGGTGCAATTGACCTCGACCAACGGACAGACCACCGCCAAGCAGGTCTATCACACTCGAAACATGAAAAATCACCACGGTGGCATGGTGCTGCTGAAGGGCTTTCTGTTCGGCTTCAACGACGGTGGCGGCCTGACCTGCCTGGAACTCAAGACAGGCCGCGTCGCCTGGCGCAACAGGTCGGTCGGTAAGGGTGCGGTCGTCTATGCCGATGGCCACATCTATCTCCGCAGCGAAGGCGGCCGGGTGGCACTGGTCGAGGCCAGCACCACCGAGTACAAGCAAAAGGGTGTGTTTGCCCAGCCACAGCGAAGCCGGCGTCCGGCCTGGCCTCACCCGGTCGTTGCCGACGGCAAACTGTTCCTCCGGGACCAGGATTCCTTGCTCGTCTACGACATCAAGGGCCAGTAATCGACTGCCCCATCGATTTCAATCGGCTGACCGCGTCCCCACGATATTGACGCCGCTACCAGGGATCAGGTTCTGCCGCCAGGCCCAGCGGTAGCCGCCCCCGGTCTTCTCGGGCGGAAGTTCCTTCAGGTCGGTGAACCCCGCCGCCTCGAACCACCCTTCCAGTTCTCTCGTCGTGTGATGGTGCTGGTAGGTCGGTGCGTACCAGTCGTAGGTGTCGCACAGCCGCAATTCAGGATCCGGGTGATTGCTGAAATTGACCAGCTTGTTGAGCACTCTCTTGAGCACCGGAACCCCACCCCACCACGCCAATCTTCGACACGACCGTTCCAACTGCTCGTCGGACATCCCGGCAGCTCGCCGCCGCATCCTGTCGTTGATCCACTCCTGCCACCACGTGTTCCGGCGATACAACCAAACCGCCAGGCGACCTCCCGGCCGGACCATCCTCGCCACGGCATCGAAAACCGCTCGAGTGTCACGGTCGTGATGCATCACGCCGATGGAGAACACCAGGTCGAACGAGGCGGCCTCCAGAGGCAACCTCTTGAGATCGGCTTGCAGGAACCGGGCTGCCGGCAGATCTCGGCACACCTCGACCGCCTTCTCGACGGCCGTGCTCTGGTCCGCACCGATGACCTCGGCTCCAGCCAGGGCCGCCAGGCGGCTGTAACGGCCACCACCACAGCCCGCATCCAGCACCCGCAGGCCCGGCAAATCATCGAGACTCACTCCCGTCTTCACCTCGAAGACCCGACGGTCCTCGTCGTCCCGAACAACATCAAAACGGTTCCACTGGGTTCCGAAACTCTGCAGGTGTGCCTGTTCCACAAACCGAACAATCCCGCCCCGCTCCAGCCCGCTGTACCCGCACGCATCGCACGACCACGCCCCCGAATCACCCCGCAGCAATCGCCCATGCCCGTCGGGACACACCAGCAGGTCGCCAGTCTCGTGCTCAACTGCGTCCGGCATGGGCGTGGACTCGTGACAAGTGAAGACGGAAACCACCGTCCACTATCGTCCGGGCGACCACCTTGACGACGGTGGGAATTGAAACCGACCCGTTGGACCACCGTGTTGGCGGGCTATCAGATCAATCGTCCAATTGGCGTTCGCGGATCCAGTCCGTGTGGAACGCGCCATCCTGGTCCAGACGCCCGTAGGTGTGTGCCCCGAAATAATCCCGCTGGGCTTGCAGCAGGTTCGCCGGCAACCGTCCGCGACGGTATCCGTCGAAATAGGCCAAAGCCGCCGAGAAACCTGGCACCGGCAGGCCGAGTTGCACCGCCGTGGCCACGACCCGTCGCCAACTGGGCTGGGCCGTTTGGATCGCGTCGCGGAAAAAGTCGTCAAGCATCAGGTTTTCAAGATCCGGATCCCGTTCGAAGGCCGCCTTGATGTCCTCGAGGAACGTGGCGCGAATGATGCAGCCACCACGCCACAACAATGCGATCTGGCCGTTGTCCAGGTCCCAACCGAATTCCTCGGCCGCCGCATCCAACTGCACGTACCCCTGGGCATAGCTGGTGATTTTCGACGCGTAAAGAGCCTGGCGAACATCCTCGACAAAGGCATCCCGATCGCCGTCGTAGGTGCCACTGGGCCCCGACAGAACGGCCTCGGCCCGCACGCGAGCCTCTTTCTGGGCCGACAGGCAACGAGCAAACACCGCCTCGGTGATCAGGGTGGTCGGAACACCCAGGTCCAGGGCATGCTGGCTCATCCACTTGCCGGTCCCCTTCTGGCCGGCGGTATCCAGGATCTGATCGACCAGATGGCCGCCACTGGCCTCGTCGGTCACGGTAAAGATGTCGCGGGTGATCTCGATCAGATAACTCTCCAGGTCTCCCTCGTTCCAGTCGCTGAAAACACGGTAGAGTTCTTCGTTGGTCAGCCCCAGGGCGTGCTTGAGAATGAAATAGGCCTCGCAGATCAACTGCATGTCACCGTATTCGATCCCGTTGTGCACCATCTTGACATAGTGTCCCGCACCGGCCGGCCCCACCCACTCACAGCAGGGAATGTCCGCCTCCGGACCGACCTTGGCACTGATCTCCTGCAACAATTCCCTGACGAATGGCCAGGCATCGGGCGACCCGCCCGGCATGATGCTGGGCCCCAGCAGCGCCCCTTCTTCGCCGCCGGAGACGCCCGTGCCAATGAACAGCAACCCGGATTCCTCGACCTCGCGTGTCCGGCGGTTGGTGTCGTCAAATTGCGTGTTGCCCCCGTCGATGATGATGTCGCCCGGGTCCAGCAACGGTGTGAGTTGATCGATGATGGCATCAACAGCCGGCCCCGCCTTGACCATCAGCATGACCCGACGTGGGCTCTTCAAGTCAGCGACCAGTTCTTCAACCGAGTGGTATCCGGTGACGGTCTTGCCCGCGGCCGTTCCCGCGATGAACTCGTCGGTTGTCGCCGTGGTGCGGTTAAAAACGCCCACCGAGTACCCCCGGCTGGCCATGTTCAGCACCAGGTTCTGGCCCATCACGGCCAAGCCAATGAGTCCGATGTCGTGCTGTGCCATTGTCTTCTCTTGGTTCAATATGAAAGGTCTGCCGTGACGGAAACTACCTCTGGATTCGTGCCGTTCCCCCCTCGGCAAGATCCTGCACCTGGCCCAAAGTGGCCATCGTGGTGTCACCGGGGAATGTGGTCAACAGGGCGCCGTGAGCCCAGCCCAATCGCAACGCCTCGGCCGGGTCCAAGCCGTTCATCAAGCCGTAGAACAAGCCCGAGGCGAAACCGTCTCCGCCACCGACCCGGTCCACGACATCCAGTTGGCAGGTCGGGGCCCGGAACGTTTCTCCCTCGACCCAGCACACCGCGCTCCATTCGTGACTGTTGGTTGAACGGACTTCCCGCAAGGTGGTGGCGACAACCTTGACCGACGGCAGTGTCTCGGCCACCTGCTCCATCATCGCGAAGAAGGTACTCGGGTCCAGCTTGCCACTCGATTCAACATCTGGCCCCTTCAGTCCCAGCCCCATCTGCAAGTCTTCCTCGTTTCCCACCAGGACATCGACATGTTCGACAATCCGCCTCATCGTCGCCTGTGCGTTCTCGAGTCCCCCGGAAATTTCCCAGAGCTTGGCCCGGAAGTTGAGATCAAAAGAGACAATCGCTCCGGCAGCCTTGGCCGCCTGCATGGCTTCGACAATCACCTCTGGCGTATTGACCGAGAGTGCCGCAAAAATCCCTCCGCTGTGGAACCAGCGAACACCTCCGGCCATGATCCCAGACCAGTCAAAGTCACCCGGTTCCAGCAGGGCCGCCGCTTCGTTGGCACGATTGTAGAAGACAACCGGAGCTCGAACTCCAGCTCCCTGATCGCTGTAGACCGTGGCCATGTTCGGACCGCGGACCCCGTCGTGGGCGTAGGTCTTGTAGAACGGGCGGACGCCCATCGCCCGCACGCGTTCCCGGATCAAGTCTCCCAGAGGCGACTCCACCATTGCCGTGGCAATCCCGGTTGACAGTCCGAAACAATCCGACAGGTTGGCCGCACAATTGAATTCGCCGCCACTGACATGAACCTTCAGGTCCGTTGCCTTGCGGAACGGGATCCGACCAGGATCCAGTCGATGCACCATGGCCCCCAGGGCCAGGAAATCGAGTTCGCCGCCACTGGAAATCTCGAGCATGACGTTTCAACTCTCCGGGGCACAGAATCGTACCGAGTACACACAAAAACGCGTTTTGCGACTGGCAGCGACAGTTCACGCCAAGCCGAATTTTACCCCATGCCAATTTGGACGACTGTGGCAAAGCCGATTATGATAGGGGACAAGCTGTCGCAATTCAAAAGGTCGGCCCGGGAGACGAACACGTGCCCATGACGTTGCAGCACTGCATGCGGAGGGGAAACTGGTGGGTCCTGGCTGGAACGCTACTGGCGTGGTCCTCCCTGGCCCATCCCCTGCCTGCTGCGGATTCCGACCAGGTCGTCATCCAGACCATCAACAAACACGTCCGCCAAGGCTGGTCTGACAACGAGGTCGCGGCATCGCAGCGTGCCTCCGACGGCGAATTCGCCCGCCGCGTGTCACTCGACGTGCTCGGACACATCCCACGATACAGCGAATTGACCCAGTTCCTGGATGGCCCGGAGGCCGAGCGTCGCCAGCGATTTGTCGAGATGCTGCTCGACGACGAGGATTACGCGAAGAACTGGACCACGATCTGGGGCAATCTCCTGGTCGGGCGAACCAACAACCAGGGCGGTCGCCAGGCCCTGGACCGGTGGCTGCGGCGAGCCTTTGCTCGCAACATGCCGTACGACCGTTTCGTCTTCGAGCTGGTGTCGGCCGAGGGAACCAGCCAGGAAAACCCGGCCGTCAATTTCCTCGTCTCTCATCTCAACAACGGCGCTGTCCCCGCCACCGCGATCACCGCAAGGCTGTTCCTCGGACTGCAGGTCCAATGCACTCAATGCCACAATCACCCCTTCAACGACTGGAAACAATCGCAATTCTGGAGCATGAACGCCTTCTTTGATGGCACTCGCCGATTGGGAGCCCGTGATGCCTTTCGGCTGGTCGACCTGCCCGCCAAGGGTGTGAAGTTCTTTGAAAAGCGAAGCGGGCTGCAGGAAGCGGCCATGAGGCGATTCGTCGATGGGACCAGTGTCACCATTGATGACCAGCAACAGCCCCGGCTGCAATTGGCCAAGTTGATGACCGACGCCAGCAAGCCGTACCTCGCCCGGGCCATCGTGAATCGGACCTGGGGGCACTTCTTTGGACACGGTTTCACACGTCCGATCGACGACATGGGTCCCCACAACCCCGTCTCGCACCCGGAATTGCTCGATTATCTCGCCGAGCAGTTTCGCACCGCCGGTTTCGATCAGAAACGGCTCATCCGCTGGATCACCGCGAGTGAGCCTTACAACCTGACCAGTCGTTTTGGAGAAAAAAACAGCAGCGACAACCCCGCCGCCGGAACCACCCCGCTGTTCTCGCGGATGTATGTCAAGGGATTCCGTGCCGAACAACTCTATGACTCGCTGATCATCGCCACCAACGCACACAAGGTCGGCCGCAATTTCGAGGCGGCCGAAAACCAGAGACGAACATGGCTGCGACAGTTCGTGCAAACGTTCGGAACCGACGAAAACGACGAGTCAACAACGTTCAACGGCACCATTCCGCAAGCCCTGCTGATGATGAACGGTGCCCTGATCAACAACGCGGTGACAACCACCAACGGGTCGTTGCTGCAACAGGTTGTCGACTCCGCTTCCGGTGACATCCGTCCCACCAAGACTGGAAATACCAAGCGGGCCCCACGCACCAAACGAGCGATCAAGATCCGAGCGCAACAGCAAATCAAGAATCGCTACCGCTCGATTCCCAGGAAGATCGAGACCCTGTTCTTGATCGCCCTGCAAAGGAAGCCAACCGAGGCGGAAATGACCGCCCTGGGCCAGGTCTTCAAGGAAGGTGGCAACGGCGATCCGATCTCCGGACTCCAGGATGTCTTCTGGGCAGTGCTGAATTCCAACGAGTTCGTCACCAATCACTAGCGGCCCCGGCTCAGCGATCCTTGATCCTGAGCCGCACCGTCAGTCCATCGATCTCGGCCTCCAGCCCCAGCGGACCAAACAGCCGTTCCAGGAAGATCCGGGCGGTGACCTGTTGGACATCGACGGCGATCGTCTGGTCAAATCGGATCCCGGACTTCTCCAGCCGCTTGGCGTCAAATTGGAAGCGGACACCGGTTTGTTCGAGTTGACGCATGACATCCCGCAGCCTTGCACGGGTCACCTTCAGAGTGAACCTCCGCCGTGACAACGGGGAAAAGCGAGGAGTCGCCACCGAACCGGCAGGCCGACGTCCACGTTCGACCAGGGCCCGGGCCACCTGCAATTCTTCGAACGTCCCACGCACCCCGACTTCACCGGCCCCGGCACGATCGATTGTGACACCGGGCAGTTCCCGTTCCACCAGCGCGACGGCCGCTGCCACTCGTCCTCCCCGGGCACGATACCGGCCCGCAAGGCTGACAGGACGACGAGGCGGAAGGATACGAATTCCCACACCTCCATCGACCCATCGAAACGTCATCCCGTACTGGATCAACACCAACGACAGGGCCTCGGCCGCCGTCGCCCGAGGCAACACGGAACCGGCCCACAAGTCGTGAGGAATGGCCTCGTTGGACTCGATGGCGATGTCCCAACGACTCCCGATCAGTGACAGGACCTCCCGCGGGGACGTGAGGTCCCCGAAACGAATCGTGTATTCCCGCTTGAGCCTCGCAGCACGTGCCATGCGAATCTTGCCCTGGGCCAACTCGGCAAGTTCATTCTCTCGCCGATGCACCAGGGTCCGCAGCACGCGCGAGTCCGTTGCTGGACCGATGTACACCGTGTTGCCCACGACGCTGACTCCGGCAGCCACCGGCCGGGCCACGGCGTCCAGGACCTCTCGAACAGACCGGTTGGTCACCTCGAGTTCCAACTCCGAGGACGGGTCGATTCGCCGATCGAGCACCAGGGACACCTGCCAGAGTTTCTGTGATCGGCTGGCGATTTCGCGGATCGTGTGTTGTCGCAGCCGATCCCGGGAATTCGTGACCCAGGAGACAGAAACCCGCTGGGCCAGTGCCCGTCGAAAACCCGTTCCGAACAGCAACGGCGACGCCGAGGTCGACTTCGGCGCCTCCTGGCTGAAAGCACAATTCGGCATGAATCCGTGCACCAGCAATCCCAGCAGCATCGTCCAGGCGACGAGCGTTCTCACCCTAATCTGCTCCCTTTGTGATTCTCTGGAGGCTCCGGCGCGGTGATGTTAGCATGGAGTCACACCCGTGTGCCATGTCCTTTGCCGTCGTGGCCGCGAGACCATCCACCGGAAATGGGCTGAGATAGGCGGACAACCTGAACGTGAAGACGACAAGAGCCCACGCTGTCGGAATTGACCTGGGCACAACCTATTCCTGCCTGGCCTACCTCAACGAGCACGGCGAACCGGTCACCCTGGCCAACCAGGAGGGTGAACTCGCCACCGCCTCGGTGGTGTTTTTTGACGAGGACCGGCAGGTGATGGTTGGCACCGAGGCACTCCGCAACGCGATCGTGCAACCCGACCGTGTCGTCCAGAACTCGAAGCGAAAAATCGGTGATCCGAACCACGCGTGGGTGATTGACAACGAATCGTACTCACCAGTCGACATTGCCAGCTATATCCTCCGAAAGCTGCTGTCCGCGGCACACGAACAGATTGGAGCCGTCGAACGTGCCGTGATCACCGTCCCGGCACAGTTCAGTGAGGCCCAGCGACGGGCCACGATTGAGGCTGGCCACCGCGCGGGACTCAAGCAGGTCGACATCATCAACGAGCCGGTGGCCGCCGCATTGTGCTACGTTCTGGGAACCGAGGGACTCTGGTTCACCGAACTGGCCGACGAGCAGAGAATCCTGGTCTACGACCTGGGCGGCGGCACCTTCGACCTCTCGCTGGTCAAGTACCACAAGGACGAAGTGTGCGTGATGGCCAGCAGTGGCGACCTGCACCTGGGCGGCATTGACTGGAACACCGCCCTGGAACAGGCCATCTGTGAACGATTCGTCGAGGATTTCAACGCCGATCCGCGGCAAGACCCCAGGAGCCTGCAAGCACTTGCCCTGGAAGTCGAGACCACCAAACGCAGCCTGTCGGTGCGTCCCCGGGCCGCCCTGACGGTACAACACGCCTCACACCGAAAGACCTACCAGGTCCAGCAACAGAAGTTCACCGACCTGACACAGCCCCTGGTCGAACGCACCGCGGTGATCACCCAGAAGATGCTGGCCGACAACAAGATGGGCTGGGCGCATGTCGACGTGATCCTCACCACCGGCGGTGCGTCACGAATGCCGATGGTGCGAGATCGCCTCAAGGAACTCGGCGGCCGCACGCTCAACACGTCTCTCTCACCGGACCAGTCGATTGCTCACGGTGCCACGTATTACGCCGGGATGCTGCTGACGAACACCGAGTTCGCCAAGTCGATTCAAAACGAGGAAGTCTCGAATCGCCTGGCGAGAATGAAGCAGGTCAGCGTCAACGCCCGTGGGCTGGGCATCCTGGTCCAGAATGATGAGAGACTTCGCGTGCCACACTACCTGATCCCGCCCAACACTCCCCTGCCGACGCGAATCACCCAAACCTTCGGCACCGTCGTCAAGAACCAGAAACGCGTGCATCTCCAGATCGTCGAAAGCCCTGCGACGGAAGACCAGCCACACGCCCCGCTGGGAGCCTGTGTCATCGACGACCTCTCGCCCGATCTTCCGGAAGGCTCCGAGATCGCGATCACGATTGCTTACGATGAACAGGCTCGCGTGAACGTCACGGCAGTCGAAACTTCCGGCGGACACGAAGCGTCGACTGAAATCATTCGACCAGAAAACGTGCTGGCCACTGAAATTGAGGCGGAATCCAACTCCGATGACGAGCCGAAATCGGCCGGTGCTCAGGATGACTTTCAGGTCGAGGAATGGGCCGATTCGACAAGTGCCGCCGCCATACAACTGCCCACCAGTGACATCGAAATCCTCGACCTGCCGTCCACCCGGGGTCCCGCCGATCAACCGTCACAGCCAACTCGAAAGACAACGAAGCCGCGACGACGGCGGAAGCAGGCGACCGGAGACCAAACTTCAAAGAAGAAACGTTCCACCGGCGGCCGGAAGGCCTCCTCCTCCCCCTCCTCCGGCCAATCCCAGGCCGTCAGACCACCTCCCTTGCCTCCCGGTCTCAATTCGTCCCAAGATTCCAAGAGCGGTGAGGAAGAGTTCTGGAACTTGCCGGAACCCTAAACCGGCCAACAGGTGAAACCCATGCAGATTGACCGCATCGACCTTTTCCACGTCGCGATGCCTTTGATCTACCCGTGGAAAACGGCCTACGGTGAAGACGCCGCGATCCACGCGGTGCTGTGCCGGATGTCAAGCGGCTCACTGGTCGGCTGGGGCGAGAGTGCCCCGTTCGCGGCGCCGTGTTACAGCCCCGAGTGCGCGAGTGGAGCCTTCGCGGTGGCTCGTGACTGGCTCGCGCCCGCGGTGATTGGCCAGGACATCCGCTCGGGACACGAACTCCAGGGCACGATGGCGCTCTACAAGGGCAATCCCTTCGCCAAAGCGGCACTGGACGTGGCCTGGTGGGGACTCGAAAGCCGACGCACCGGAACACCACTCCACCGGCTGCTGGGAGCCTCACGAGACCAGGTCGTTGTCGGAGCTGACTTTGGAGTGATGGACAACATCGACGACCTGCTCGAGGACATCGGCTCGGCCGTCGACGAAGGATTCCCCCGAATCAAACTCAAATTCCGACCGGGCTGGGATCTGCCCATGCTGCGACGGGTCCGAGAGTCGTTTCCCGACCAGGTCTTTCACATCGACTGCAATAGCGGGTACACGCTTGATGATCGGGCGATCTTCAGAGAAGTGGATCAACTGGGACTCGCGATGATCGAACAGCCCTTGCCACACGATGACCTGCTCGACCACGCCGAACTGCAAGCCGAATTGGACACTCCCATTTGCCTGGATGAATCCATCGTCTCGGTCCACCGGACCCACCAAGCCTGCAAAATCGGTGCCTGTGGCTGGATCAACATCAAGCCGGGTCGCGTCGGCGGACTGACCAATGCCGTCGCAATCCACGACGTCTGCCAACAAGCTGGTATTCCCTGCTGGGTCGGTGGAATGCTCGAAAGTGCCACCGGGTCAGCCGCCTGTGTGGCACTCGCGATGCTCGACAATTTCACATACCCGGCCGACATTTTTCCGTCCGCACGGTTCTATCACCAGGACCTGGCCACTCCACCCCTTGAACTCGTTCCTGACAACCAGGGCTGTCCGTCAGTTGTCGCCTCCAACGAACTTCCCGACCCGGTTCCGGAACGACTCGAACAACTCACGCTGCAAACCGCGACAATCGGCTAGGTCGACGCCCCGGCCGAAACGCCGGAGCAAGAAAAACACCCCCGTGGCCGAACACCGGCCGCGGGGGTGCTGTCTTTTCAGTAGACCCTACGATCTACACTACTTCTTCTTATCAGCTTCCTTCTTCGGAGCTTCCTTCTTCGGAGCTTCCTTCTTCGGAGCTTCCTTCTTCGGAGCTTCCTTCTTCGGAGCTT
>MDTE01092315.1_pt1 | contig 15455 bp, 22 predicted proteins | sample 811231 | NCBI WGS metagenome assembly MDTE01 (sample SAMN05326651, study PRJNA326480) | marine metagenome | isolation source: seawater | place: Indian Ocean: Red Sea | collected 2010 | reverse complement strand
TCGCTATATGCTCAGCTACGACTGACCGTCCTGAGCGTGTGTTATAATGTAGTCCGTCTGTGCTGAGCTGTCGGTCTAACCCTTGCCTGCCCCACAGTCGCACAAACGACGGGAGCTCTTGGCTTCCTACAACTATGTATCCGTTGGCAGAATAGGGCGCTAGCGTTCTATTCGCTGCAGCGTCTTGGAATAGCGCGGCTTGTAAGCTGACAGTGTTTTGCTGCCTTCCTGGTAGCGTTGCAGACCTGCCCTTGTATGCGTTCCATGTTGTCGGTGGCACAATGAAGACCCGAGCTCCATTTTGCCCTGCGATTGCTGCGAGCTCATTTAAGCTATTTCTTGTTTGCTGCCAGGTTCGCCCGTTGGCAGTATCGTTAACGCCAAAAATTAAGATTACGTCAGTAAATTTGTGGTCTGTGATTTGACGGTTCAACTTGCGTCGGATTTCGCCTTGATAGCTCGATTTGCCCCCGTGTGTGCTTACCTGCAACTGACAGGCGCCTTCAAGCATTTCTAGCTGTCTGCATATAGCGGCGCCTAAAGCTGTCTGCGCTTGACTGTCGCCAAAAAGTAGCACTTGCCTGTTTTGCTGAATTGTTCGCTTGCACGTTGTCTGCGCTGCGCTCGACTTGCGGAGTAGTCCGATAGCAGTCAATACGATGCCTGCAGCTATTATTTTAGCTGCAGTGCTCATTCAGTCACATCACCTGCGTCTTCGCTACATTCACGTATCGTGGTCTCGAGCTTTGTGACTCGCCTCGATAGGTCGACGTACATAAACACCATAGCCAGTATGTACGAAACTCCCCCTGGAGCTCCGAGAGCATCTGCCGCTGCTGCTGTGCCAGCTGCCACTGTCCCGATTGTCGCTGCTGTTATGCTTGATTCTGCCATTAGTACCACCCTTTTTCATCATGGAACGCAAGCGCTCGCTCGGGTGTCCTATACCTGTCTTTAACATATGCCAGAAACCCCACTGCCTCATTAAGTGCGTCACCTATACCCCTGTCTTGCTCGGGGTAATACTTTTTCGTATTGCCTAGAAGTAGCTGTCCAAGACCTGTAGCTGTAGACCTTGCGCCGACAATGCCTTGCTTGAGCTCGTTATGTACAAGCGCCCACCTGTCTCGATTTCTAGGCTTTGAAATGTCAGACCCGAACCGCTTGCCTGCATTGCCCTGCCCATAGGTATAGTTGGGAATACCAACCCATCCTGCCGACTCTTTCTCGAGCAGTCTGTGGAGCTCGCGTTGCGTACTCCAGGTTGCTGGCACTTGAGCGTAAGGCGCAGCTGCAGCGAATAGCCGCTTTGCTTCATCGCTATATGGCTTGTACTGCTCATCCTGGTATTGGGCTTTTAATACCTGGAACGCATCATTAGTCTGCATTTTATCCTGCTTAGAGTCTTTGCTTTGCTTTCGCCATAGTCCTATTGCGAGCAAAGCGCCCCCACCGTATACAAGCCAATTCAAGAAATTCACCCATTCATCGGTAGACATAGAATGCTAGCGCCGCTACTGCGAGAACACCCACAACCAAAATTGTGTTGTTTGTCTTCTTTGTTTCGTCTGTCGGCTGCTCTTGTTTAGACGTTGGCTGAGCTACCCGTACATTGGCTAAAAGCGCTGCTGCGTTTGCGCCTTGAGCCCAACCCGCTGCAGTTGCCCTTTCCTGCTCAGCGAGCTCTGCCCCACGTTGCCAGCCTTGAGCAGTTGCTACCAATGGCTCAAAAGTGTCTCCAGGTTGATAACCGTCGTCGCTTGCTACATTAAAGCCTACTTCATAAATCATGCTATCCCCTCAGCCTTGTCAGATAATGAGCTGCCAACGGATAAGCGACAACGCCCGTAGCAGCTGCAACTGCTCGGAGCACCCACTTGCTTGCAGGCTGTATCTGCTCCTCACCGCTAATGTATAGCATTGCAGGGATGCCGAATCCGCCCACAGCTAGACTTGTTATCCCAATGATATGCGCGAACGGTGGAACTGTCTGTCTTTGCGCTGGATAACTACTGCTAGGTGGGGGTGTCGAGCGTAGGTCGGTCATGTTTAGTATCCATCGTTGCTTGTGCGTCTGGCGAAAACCTGCACGTTTACAAAGCCCTCAGACGAGCTGCCGCTGTAGTTCTGGATGTTTACCTTGACAATGAGTTTAGGTGTCAAAACTGGATAGGCTTGCGTCGACGCAGCAACATAGTCTGTGCCGCTATAAAAGCTACCGTAAGCGCTTGCGACAGTGGCACCTGAAGTAGTCTGGAATTTAACCTCGACGTTATCGTTAGAGCCCCAACCCCACAGCTGTATGTCATAGCCCCAGCTGTCAAAGCCTGCTATCGGCGCCTCAAATAGCGTAACTGTGCCTTCAGCTGTACCGAAGCCACCGCTGAAGGCTGGCATCTGGCGAGCTCCACCACCGTCAAATATTGTCCACTCAACGGGACTGCTTGGCAGCGAGCTCGGTGCTATGAACCCATTATCGCTCGCCATGCTTACTGTCCGTCTGCGTGTAACTTAAACGTAACGTGTACTAGGCTGGCAGTGTCCGAGGTGTTCTTGTTTACAACCTCGATTACCAGCTGGTCTAAATCTCTGACTCGGAACTCACCGAACATCGGTGGAAGCGTCGCTGCAGGACCGCCACCGCTGCTACCGTTAGTCGCTTCGGTCATAATCGATGCCAAGGTCGCTTGTGTCACTAGACCTTTTTGATTTTGGCGCCGAATGTTTAAGGTGAAGTTACAAGCATCCATCGAGCTCCCGTCGGACTTAATTGCCTGGAAACCGATAGAACGGATAACACCGCTGTCGTTGAAGTTTACGACAGTCGAGGCACTACCACCGCTTGAAGCAATGCTCTGCAGTTCTGCAGTGTAATAAACTGGATAGCCTTTTGAACGCATGGGTTTTTTCTTGCTCCCTTTTGTTAGCGTAATTTTTTTATAGTCAGCCGTGTTCGTCGCTTTGACTTTCCACGCTGATTGGCAAGCGAAGGACAACCCGCATAGCGCAATCAACGCTATGCGGGTAAACCACGAGCTCACTATTCAGCAACTTCGACGAACGAAGTACCGAACAACATCACCCGAATGGAGTAGAAGGCGCTAGAACCCATTGCCAACGTAATCGCTTCAGGCTGATTGAGAATCCATGCAAACGAAACGCCGTCGCGCAGAATAATTGGCTCCTGGAAGCGCATACGGGCGCCCGCTGCAGGTACACCATTATTGCTGATACTGCCTGGATTACCGCTTGTGCTACCCGTCGCACCTAGGTTGCCGCTGGAAACAATGCCACCACCTGCAGGAAACATTGCAATCGGTCCAAACGTCTGCGTGAGGTCGGCGTTATTGTACTGCAGGACTAGCTTTGAGGCGATGTTCTGCACGTCGATTGCCTGCTTAAACGCGTCCTCACTTCCTACATGACTGCTAACGTCAGCTTGAAAAATAGCGACGCCTAGGCTGCTAATTGAATAGCTTTGACCGAGGGGCAGACCACCCTGTCGCGACAAATTAGTCTCTGCGATAGTTTTAGACGTGAAGCCGTCCGCATTGGCGCCCTCACCGTTTTGAAACAGTCGGTAGGTCGTAGACGAGACTGACGTAGAACCGCCAATCTTGACTGTATCATACAGCGGGAAATTGCTGACTCGGATTTGTGGGCGTCGCGCCCGAACTAGATGCTGACTCATTTTTAATTCCTTTCCCCCTCTCTGTATCAACGGGGGTTTTGTTTAGTACCTATGCGGTAACTGTCCATCGTAAAGCTGTCCGACCGACTCGACGCCTGCCTTTGTGTCGTAGTGTGCCATATTGCTGAGTGCTGCAACGTCGTACAACGCACCTAACCCCTGCGTCGGTGCTGGCTGCTTGGCTTTGGCTTCTTGCAACTCTTTGAGCTCGCGAGCCTTGTGCGCAATATACCAATCCTCAGTTTCGACTTGACCCGTCAGAGCGCTGTCCACAGCAATGGCTGTACCCACTGCAATCCAGCCTGCTCCAAATGGCAACGCAGCCTTTTGTACCGCTCCACCCTTCTTTGCGAACGTGTCGAGCATAATGCCAGTTAAAACGCCCAGTCCGATATTTACCAGAGCCTTGCCTGTAGTGCTTCGTAGCCCTTCAGGTACACCCGCTTGCTTTTGCACGTCCTCTTCAGTTGCACCTGGATTCTTAACTCGGTAATCGTGCATCTTCTTCTCAGGACCATCTACTAGAACCTTCTTAGTAAATGCTGCCGAGAGCGCCGCTGCAGCTGCAACAATAAGCGAACTCATCAAGAACTCGCCTGCAGGATTTTTCTTGACTGCCCTGCGGCGTCTTCGCATTGGATTGCGTCGAGCTGTCGGGCTAGTTCGTCGCCTTCGCATTGGTGAAGGCTTGCGCCGCTTTGCGACGTGTCCTGGATTTCGTCGCGTTCGACGACGTGCTGGAGCTCGACGTTTTCTACGTGTAGCCATTTTTTTGCCTTTCCTTCGAGTTTTCGGGACAGGATTTACTATAAAACCTTGTAGCATGATGTCCCACCTTACCCTATAATCCCGCGGTCTGAAACATAATACTTTGACTTACCCCTGTAGACTCTTGGACCGCTGCTAGAGCTCTGCAAAATAGGTAAATCACCCTTGAAGGTATGAACGCGTCTTGATGGTCCGTCTTGCGTTTCAGCGAGACGCCCGTCGTAGTAGATTTTCTTTATGCTCCCAATAGAGCTCCAGGGACCGTCCATCGGTCGGGAGCCTGCACGTATGTCATCGACTGGAGAGCCCCAGGTAAACTCCTCAAACGCTCTGCTTGCTGCAGCGCTAGGATTCTTGTTTACGCGTCCGCGCTTTACCTTACAGAAAAAAATGGTCGAACCTTTACGCCTGCCTAACGGTGGACTGGTACACAACACCCACTCATCACGCAGCTGAATGACTCGCATTCCGTCGCCCGTATCTACTAGCATATCGATGCGGCTGCCTATCCACATCCATTGTGGTCTGCGCTTAGCGTTATTTTTCACGCTGCGCGTTTTTACACGCTGCGCTGTATTGCGTCGCGTTTTTTCACGCTGCGCTTTGGCTCGAGCTCCAGCTTTGTTTTTGCGAATGTTGGTAGCATTGCGCTCTAACCACTTAATCGCCCGCCCGTCGCCGCTGTCACCCCAAAGTAGGTAGGCAACGTATAGTTTTGAGTACGGCTTTTTGGTGAAGCTCGCGCCCGCCTTTTCTCGAGCTGGCAGAATCCGCTTATAAAAGCTCCGCGCCTTGTTTATTTTGTGGATAGACCATTGACCTGTTTTTACGCCTTCGCGAGCTGCCGCAACTGTGTGCGGCGCCGATGCAATGATGCCACCGTCGCGCAGCTCTAAACCTTTCTCAAGGTTACGAATCATGTATTGAGGTAGCTTCACGTATGGCATTACGTGTGATTCCGTTGATAGACTTCCATTACGTCAGCCTGGTAAGCGTAGAACGCAATGCTTACAAGCACCTTATTTACATCCTGGTCTTGAGATATTCCTACGTCCTCAACTGCCTCAAGGTTGTCAGTCCACCGAATACACCTACGCTGTTTCCAGTAATATATCATCTCATTGTCAGTGAGCTCGAATAGTGACTCGTACTCATCTTCACCGTCTTCTACTAGCTCTGCTAGTCGGTCTGCGTCTTCGCGTACCGCGGTCCAATAGCTTTGTTCGTCTGTCATTTCTTTCTACTCCCTGCGAAGAAAAATAAGGCGCCCCCGATTGCTGCAATCGCTACTGCTGCGACCGCTGCAGACGTAACTGCGTTTGCTACTGCAGTTGTCGCTGCTGTCATTTGCGTCGTAGTTTGGGCGCCTAAGTCAAGTATGCCTTTGCAGTCGGCTGCTGAGTTCCCCTGGTCAAGACATTCGAGATATGCGTCGAAACTGTCTTCGGCTGTCTTTGCGAAGTCTTTAGTCGGACTTAACGCAGATATTAGGGCGTAAATAGATGCAGTAGCAACAAACGCAATACCAGTGACTTTTAACAGCCAAATGCCTGCAATTTGCCAGCCTGCGACGGGCGCTATTCCGTCTAGCTTTTGCGCCCATGGGTCATTGGGTACGGGGTCTAGCGGGGTAATGTTAGAATCACCCTCACTGCGCTGCATTTTGTCAATCTCTGCGCGACCAAAAATAAGCGTCTGTCGATTGTTTCGCAGCTTGGCAATAGTATCGGCGATTTTGGTTTTGTCTGAGCCCTGTACAGCATAGGCGATTGTGCCTTTTGAGATTGCTTTAGCGGTGTCAGATAGAGCTTGCTCTATGTCTGCCTTAGCTATACGTCGCCCGTCTGCAGTGTCTACGTTTGGTCGCGCCTGTCCTACTGTGTAAAGCATAGCCTATCGCTTTCGCTTTGTTACGTAGTAAAGGATGCCAAGCCCCACCGCTGCAGCTCCTAGAATTAAAAACACGTTTGGACCGTCGTCTGTCTTCTTGTCTCCATTGACAGGCATAGGTCTAGGTGTAGGGTCAGGCAATGGCTGTAACCCGCCACTTTTTTGCATCCCTAAAGCTGCAGCTGCGTTGGCGAGCTCTTGAGTTCCTAGCTCTTGTCCAGGTACACCGTCGGCTGTCGCGATTAGTTGCTGAAGGATGTTGTCTGAGGCTTTACCAGTTGCAGCTGGTAGAGCTACGATGGCTGCTTGCGTATCGGGTCCATATTTTCCGTCAATGTTGGAACACGTTCCACCTAGTCGGTCGGTAGGTCCACCCGCTCGAGGCGTGTCACAAGTCGTATACATTTGCGCTTGTAATCCGAATAGAGCTTTTGCGAACTCGGGAGACGACAACGCATATTTACCACCGCTTAGACTGTAACCTGTCGCTGAGTTGTAACGCACCGCGTCTGCGAGCTGTGCGTTATTGAGTGAGCCCGATTCGGCTACAAAACCTAGTCCTGGAATTGTCTCGTACATTTGCCTATCTCCTTAGATAATTTACGCCTGCGCCGATAGCGGCGCCTAATAGCATGTAAGGTATTACACTTTGCGTCTGTTTGGTTGCTTTTTCTGCTTTTTTAGGCGCAAGCGTTTGCGCCAGTGACAGCAAGACCTTAGTGTTTTGTCGACTTTTTGCGATGCGGCTTTGCGCTACTTCACGCGCATAATCTTGCAGCTCGGCTTTTTGTGCAGGACTCAGAATATCGCCGCTGCGTAGTCCTGGACCTGCTCTCGTTACAAATTGCCCTACGTTCATTTGGCGCCTCGGTACTTATAAGCAGCGTAAGCTACGCCCCCTATTAATAAAGCGTACAGTATTACGTGAGACGTTTTAGCCTTTTTAGGCGATTGCTGCTGCGGAGTCGGTGTCGGTGTAGGGTTCGGGTCTGTTTCGTCTTGTAGTGGCTTTGTCGCGCATCCTAGGTTTTTGTATTTCGTCTCACATTCTAAAAACCGCTTGTATTGCGATTGCAGGTCTGGAAACTCGTTTTCTCCGCTTGCACCATAAACGCATGCAAGAATTTCCTGGCGACAGTAGTTGTATGGGCTTGCAGGGTCACAGCAGTCAGAGAGAGCGCTCGCACCGCTATTGGCGCCACATCCTGCATCGGGGTTTAGCGGTGTACCGTAGCCTTCTAGGGGATTCGCTTTGCGTACTCGGTGGCAATGCAGCTGACCATCTCTAAACTGCAGGTCTACTCTATGCAATTTGTGTGTGTTGCTGTCTTGCAGACCCATAAGCTGGACAAGATTACCCTCGAGTGTTCCACGTGCGCGTTCTGGCATGTCGCATGAGGTCCGCATACCCTGACTGGCATAGTATCGTAAATGCGCCCGCAATCGTCGCTCTACATCGTTTGCGGGGTCTGTGTAAATGCGCCACAGATTAGTTGCTGAGACGCAGAAATAAGTACAGTAGGTTGCGCCGCTGCTCGAGGTAGTGACTGTAGGCATGGATACGCACAGCTTTTGATAGATAGCAGGTATATCTGCTGCGTTAGCGTTCGCGCAGTAAACACTAATTCTGTCGCTGCGAGCTCCATCTTCATCTACGCCCCGACCTAGCGGTATCGGTGAACAGTCCCAAGGGTCTGGACGCTGAATTATGCCAACTGCGTACAGCATTACTTGATTCTGCTGCCTAGATATACCCCAGTCACACCTAGCGCTATAATCCACCACCAGGAAATAGAGCGCGGACATTCCTTTTGCTCGCACGGTGGGCAAGATGCACCGCTCTCGCATTCCTGCTCGGTCGAACGTCGAACGTCAATCAATACACCAGAGCGAAACAGCAGGTTGACGGCTGGCGCGTTTTGTAAACCTACATATTGCGTCGGGTTAGTTGCTGCCCATTGTGCAATCTGAGCTAACAAGAGCGCCTTTCGCTGGTCATTCAGCGCTTCGGTGTCTTCAGGCTGTACGCAAGTATATATGCAATCTGCCTTGGGTCGCTGCACGGCTGTCTTTGTGCCAATAGGTCCACAGTCCCATGGTTGTGCTACCACCTTCTTTGTTTGGACAGTGGTGATAGCTGGCGTCGTCCTAGTGGTAACGATTGCTTCCATTGTGCGAGCTGACAGTCCTTGTGGAGTCGCACCGCTCGCGAGTACTAGATGGGCGCTGCCAATATCGTGTAACATGTTTCACCTATTCCTTTTTTGTATGGCTTTCACGCCTAGAAATCCAATAAGCCCACCCACTATTAACGCGTACCACGGGATACCGTTCGACTTTTCGCTTTGTGAGCTCGCCTTATTTGCTGCGTTGCCTACAGGCTTAATATCTTTGCAGCCACATCCACTCATTTTGTTGCCCCTAAATATGCTATCCCCGCTCCCGCTGCAGCTGCGAGCAAGGTCGGAGCGATAATTGATTTTGTTTCGCTGTCGTCTTGCGTAACAACATACGCTGAAAAGGTCTTATAGTCGACTACAGGCATATTCTTGCCCCCTGCCTTGAGCGCTTGCAGTAGCGGGTTAGATTCGCTTAATCCTTGCGCTCGATACTCGATAACCTTTTTCGCCCCTGAAACGGGGTCATTTATGGTCCCGCCACGGTACACTGTGAGCTCGGGTGTCACTGCGCCAGTTGTGAGCATTTTGGCGCCCGTGTCACCTTGCCACTTACCCGCCCGCTTGAAAATTTCGAGCTCTACGTCTGACAAGGGTAGCAGCTCCTCGAGGTCTGCTTCCTGAAATACTGTTGTGGCAATCGGCTTAACGTAGAACTGGGTGATGTCTGTGTCTAGTTTAGCAATAGCTTTCGCTGCAGCGGTCCAGCCATCTTCACCAGTTGTGCGGCTAATTGTTTCTTGAAAGCCTGCCTGTCGAGCAGTGGCTATGTCTGCTATTTGCGCCTCGAGCTCTGAGCTCGCTTCCTGTAACCCGTTTACGCTAGGCGCCTGCTCCGCGTAGGCTTGTGCGAGCGTTTCCTGCAACGCTTTATCCATATCGCCCCACGATGGCACAGCTTGAATAGCTTGCTCAGCACTTCTCAGCGCTTGGTCTGCCTGTTGTCCTAATTGCTGCACCTGCATTGCAGCTTGCTCTAGCTTGCCTTCAGTTGCGATTTTGGCTGCCTCAGATAGCTCTGCAAAGCCTGGTATTGCGTTTAGCTTTGCTCGAGCTCGCGACGCTATTTCGTTCCCAATGCGCTCGGGAATACGCTCTGCTTGCTTGCTGAGCTCTGCCATAGCGTAGGTTGTCGCTGTTTCTGCCAGTTCATCTAGCGCTACGTCGCCTAGCTGCTCATACATTGCGCCTGCGTCTGTCGCTAGTCGTTGCAAATTGGCAGGCTCGAGATAGTCGGGTATATTAATGCCCGTCAGCTCCTCGAATGCTTCGGTCCCAAGGTCAACCGCTAGCGCTGTCACTTCTTGTGTTGCCCATGTACCCGCGCACCCTGCAGCTACAGCCACGGCGCCCGCGCCTGCTGTGGCTGCGCCTGCAGCTGCAGCGGCGCCCGCGCAGCCTACTATATAGAGCGCCATGCGAGCCCATGTTTTCCAGTCTTGAGCCCACTCTGTGAGCTTTTCGGCTATTTTGGTAAACCATTTCTCTACTACGCCCCCGATGGTGCGCAGCAGGTCGAAAAAACCAGTCACAAAGTCCGATATGGTCGCGATGATTGCCGTGGCAACCGCTTCCAACATATCGCCAACCAAGGGTATATCTCCGAGTATTTCGGCGCCTGCCTCAAGTAGCTCGAGACCCTCTTCGGCTATTGCTTCAGCAGTGTCTACAATTTTACCCGCTGTATACTTGACGGCTCCATATATCTTTTTGCCTAGATTGACAGGGTTGAAATCACTCCAGGACAGCCCCAGAGCTGGCAGCTGTCCAGGTAGACGCATAGGCATACGTGTATCGTTACCAGCCTCGAGGTCTGCTCCTGGTCTTGCTGCCCCGTCGCTGCCTGCGTAGGACCACCCAGGAGGTGTCCAACCCATTGGCTGCGTTTGGCTAGTGTCCAGGTTTATCCATTTTGCACCGCTCCAGTACGCTGCGCTTACGTGGCTTGCGTAGGTGTGTCCAGGCTGTATCCAGTACAGCAATTTAGTCGGAACCGACACGCTCTCGAGCAATGCACTTACAAGCAAAGCATGTCCATCACAGTCTGCCCCTAGACTCATATTTCGTAAGCTATATGCAGGCGTTTCAATCATTTCGCCCGCTTCCAATATGTAAGGCAAATTGTCCTGTACATAGTCGAACACGGCTGTAGCTATCGCGTCGTTGTTTTGACGTGTAACGCCCGCGTCCCTAAGTATTTCCTGCGTCTTGCGCCTAATTGCAGGCTGGCGCCCGTATGCGTAGACAATGCCATCAAACAGCGCTGCGCGTTGCTTTTCGGTCTTGAGCGTTATTGGGTAGACGTGCTGCATGATGATAACATACATCATCATACATGTTTTAGGTATTGCTATTTATCCTGCAGCTTGACTCGTGTGAGGTCAAACACCTCATCCTCATCGATGGCTTGCAGCGCTTTTTTACCTAGACTTAAATAAGGGTCGTTAATGATTCTCTGCAGGTCGCCTCGTATCTGGCGTCGCGCTTGTTCCGTGAACCCGTACTGCGAGCCCAGTGACACAACAAGTCGGTCAACCTGTACAATGTAGTTCATCAGCTTGCGGGCGTCTCTGTCTATGTATTCCCGAGGTCTGCGTCCTGCGAACATGTATGCGAACTTGCGCCCAGTTGCGCGACAAATTGCCACTAGCTTTTGTCTGCGCTTCATCGGTTGACTCGAATGGCATTTGTCAGGACTCTAGCTAGTGGGCTCAAAGTGTGTGCGAGAGACGCAGCCGTGTGCTCAGCCTGTATGCGAGCAATCGAAACGTCTAGCAGTATTTCTTGCACCGATTCGACTGCTGCTCTTTGTTCGTCTGTGCGGTCTATTTCTTCAAAGTTGCCTGCAGACACCTCGACGAACTCTGTACCAGAATGGAACGCTTGGATGATAATGTTGTCGACTATCGCACACAGCGGCTCGGGTAACTCTTGGATAGAATCAGCGACGTGCTCTAGCGCCTCGGGTACTTCTACCTGATACTCAGTACCGTTTTCGTCGGTACGAACGACTACTAATTTATCCGGTGCATTATCTACTACTATTGTTTTCGCCTTCATAAAAAAACCTTTGTTTATAGGGTGATATAATAACGTGAGACGTTTTACCCCTTAAATCGCCGTATGCGGGTTCGGCTATAGCGTCGCACGTTTTTGGGTCGAACTCTTGTTACAGAGCAAAATAAGCGTCTCATGTTATTCTGTTGGTTTTGGTGGTTCGGGCTCTTGAGCTCCCCCGAACTTAGCGGCTAGCATTGGACCGACTGCGCCTAGTAGTTGCTGCATGGGGTCTGCCTCACCGCTGCCCATTGATTCAATTTTTTCAAGCGCTCCACCTAGCAGCTTGTCCATTACTGCGTTTTGTATCTGCTCCATAAATGCGTTAGGCACCTGACCGTTTGCCCCACCTGCTAACAACGGTAGAACCATCTCGAGCATCTGGGCTTGTGTTTGACCGCTCGCTGCTGCTCGCTCTGCGTTAGCGTTTGCTTGGCTTGCTCTGAGCTGTCCCTCACGTTCTAACCAATCACTATGTCGCTGCCTGTCCCGCTCCATGTTTAGACTCATTGCGTTGATTAGTCGCTCGTGGCTGTCCATCGAATTGGTAGCATTTTGCTGGACTTGCTCCATTAGCTTTGTTTGCAGTCGCTCGTTTTGCATCATGATGCGCTGCGCCCACTCTACAAGCGCTACCTCAGCATTGGGAGCTGCCTGACTACTGCTTTCGTTGTCCTGCTGTGTCATATCGCCGAAAGTGACTGTAACCTGCCCTAGAGCTCCGCGCCCTCGTTGTGCTCTGAAGTCTAGGCGTACCTCGCTTTGTCGCGTGTCATACAGCGATGGGAAGCGCTGCAGCAACATTTCTTCATCGAGCTTCATAACATCAGGCTTATCGATGCGACCGACTCGACGCCCGTTAATCGTGACGATGCAATAACTGATAGGTCTTGATGGTTCCTGGTCGCGAAACGCCCACCATATTGGCGGCGCTGAGCTCAAGTCTAGCTCGTTATTAGGTAGGATGTCGGTGTCTATCATTGTGCTCTCCATGTAGTTAGTACCGTGTACTTTACATGCTAAGCACCGATTTGACCACGTAAACCTTTACGTGGTCAGACTATACATTTGCAGGGTATAAAGGCGGGTACGCTCGTTTGAGCTGATGGTCTGTAATAAGCTGGTTCAAGAGTCTTGTAGCGTGTATGCTTCCCATATCCATGGCGTCGCAGACCACCATGAAATTATACAGCGACCAAGACCCTCCGCGCTCTAGTCGGTAAAGCCAGTCTTTAGATTTGCCTATACGCTCTGCTACAGCTTGCGCCTGGAGACGTTTCCGCAGTCGTATAGCTCTCATCGTGTGTCCAATGCGGTCGTCGAGGTCTTTATATCTCTCTTGGATAATGTCGTTCATGCTGCTAACTTCCAGCGGCGTGTCTCGCCGCACCTTTTAACTTGCCCTGACTTGCACAGCGCTATGAATTGCAGCGCTGAGCTCAGGGGTATAGATATTTCCTTAAAATCGAACCACCCGCCTATTACGCCCCCGTCTCTAGCGTCGTAATAGGTGCAGTTGAATCTGACATTAGCGAATGCTTTTTGCAGCTGCATATGCCCTTGCTGCGCCTTTCTAGCGTACTTACGCAAAGCCTCGAAGCTGTGTGTGAAAAGCACCGCTTTGTTAAGGTGGCGCGAAACTGTGCTTGATTCATCGATGGCGCCGCGCAAATACTTTTCAGCCATTTCACAATGCCACAGTAAGTCATCAAAGTCTGGAGCTGAAATACAGGTAACGTCTACCTGTTGATTCCCTCCGTATATGTACGCTCGAAACATGCTTTTGTCTCTCATAGTGGTTTTCTCCATTCGGTGAGTTGCGATATTCGCAGACTGTTGCGCTTTTTGCAACAACTTCTACAGCTTGCTTTGAGCTCGTTGCAGCCAAGCGGCTCGCATCGCTAGATTGTCAGCCTTCTCGCCTATTGCGCTGGCGTAGTCCTGGTTGCTTTTAGTGTTTTTGAGCGCATACGCTAACGCTTTGTTTATTCGCTCTTGAGCGTCGAGCTCGCTCTGTGGGTCTGCGCGTTGCTCACTGAGCTGCAATGCTGCAGCCATCGATGCAGCTAATCCTGCTAGCTGTGGCGCTAGTAGCTCTGCGTATCGTAGTCCAGTCTCTCGGTTTATCATGGAACCAGCGCACCATGATTGAATTTGCTGCTGTGGCGTTTTAATTCGATTTGCAGGCGCAATCTTGCCCCGAACATCTCTATGTACAGACGTTGCATCCGCCCAGCGTATGCTTTGCACTCGACGCCATACTTCGGACACCTGCCACCGTTCGCGCTTTTTATCGTTGCCAATGTCGCGTAATGAAATCCAGCCTTTTGCGTCTCGAGCTGTAAGGTGCGCCCACAGACCGTCAAGCCCACTTAGTACGCTGTCGAGTTCTCTGGTAAACCTGCCCTGAAACTTAAACGTGTTTAGCCCGTCTGCTCTTAGCTGGAACTCAACTCTCCAGACTGGACCCTTATAGCCATTCCATAGCGCTCTAAACCATTGCTTGCCGTGCTTGATTTCAATGTCTTTCCTGTACATTCTGCATAGAATGGCGCCTGCCCCAAAGCTGTAACCTGTTAGCGTTACGCCTTGGACGTGCATACTAGCCCGACCATGCTCTGCGGTGAGCTCGCCCATTTCCATAGGCTGAGCTCCGAGCGCTGCCATAACATTGCGCCTCATTCGTGCCGCGTCTTTGTGCTGGGCTTTGTCCTGGAGTAGCTTGATAGCGTTTTTAACCTGGACCTTGCTGACTGCTGTAGACTGCAACTCGTTTGAGCTCGCTGCAGTGTACACCGTGCGCTTGCGAGCTCGCGTAATAAACCGATTATTGGTGAGCTCTGTCCCATCGAATAAGAGCCCGTCAAAGTCAGCTGCTAGGTCAATTCTCGATACGTGCAGCTTTACGCTGTCAGCTGATACAGACACAAAGGCATCATTATGCTTTGTGCCTTTGAGCTTGCCTTCAGCCTGCAATGCCCAGCGCTGCAATACTTCATACAATACATTAGCAGCCGTCTTTGCACCCATAGACCACAGCAAAGCACTTCGGAGCTCAATATATACATTTTGGTCGTAGGTCGAACGGTTGCGTATTTTCACTGTGCAGGCTGGCGATTTCAAAACAAAAGTCCAGTGCGGTGCAGCTCCATACTTTTGCATCTTCCAACGAAAGGGACCGCTGGCGATTGTCACGTTGCCTTGGTCTTTGTAGGTCTGCAACGCTTCCAATATGGTGGGGCAAATTTGAATCGTCGCCATCAGATACAGTGTGTCTACCCCGTATAACAAGCAATTATTCGGCGCCGTGAATTCTGGATATACAGTAGTAGACGGGTGTAACACTCCCCCGAGCTCAGGCTTGTTCACGTCGTTAAATCGCTCCACTGTGCTTGATACTTCACAGCTTTTAGTCAACGTCACATAGTTCGTCGCACGATGCGGCTGCTTGACTATTACGTCGTCGCTTTTCGATTTTGGCTCTATAAAGCCTAGCAGTATGCCAAGACTTTCGGTGTCGAGCTCTGTGGGGTTAGCGGGGTCCGTGTTACTAAACACGGACCCTAATAGGGATTGTCGAGCCTTGCTAATTTCGCGCAGCTGGGCTAGTGTATCAATTAGGGATTCGGTCACAAGAATTTCTCCATTGAATTGCGCCACAGTTCCAGCTGTGGCGTTTTTTTTTAGTTACATGCTGTAGTCATTCGTCTCGCTATATGCTCAGCTACGACTGACCGTCCTGAGCGTGTGTTATAATGTAGTCCGTCTGTGCTGAGCTGTCTGTCTAACCCTTGCCTGCCCCACAGTCGCACAAACGACGGGAGCTCTTGGCTTCCTACAACTATGTATCCGTTGGCAGAATAGGGCGCTAG
>MDTE01084609.1_pt1 | contig 15464 bp, 14 predicted proteins | sample 811231 | NCBI WGS metagenome assembly MDTE01 (sample SAMN05326651, study PRJNA326480) | marine metagenome | isolation source: seawater | place: Indian Ocean: Red Sea | collected 2010 | reverse complement strand
TATCTGCAAGGAAATTGGGAAGGTGTACAGAATAAAACAGGGAAACGATTTGCAGTAGAATATCAGGGAAATTCTTCAACTTTTCAAGAATTTGACAGAAATGGTAAAACCGTATATGAAGAAATTTCTGCTGCCAATTACGAGTGGAACTTTGTCATGCGCCACCGAATAATGAGGGGACAACCAAAAGAGAAAATTAAAAAGGGTAAAACTTATTTTAGGACATTAACAATTTTGACAAAATATCAATTTAGGCTTGGGGATAAAAAAGGACCTATCGTTTTTAACAAAGTGTTATGAGTCTTTATTTCGCAGCCATTCTCCATTACGATAAATTTTTTCTGTAGTAATTTTTCCGGATCTGTCCCACCAGATCTGTTTACCGTTTTTCTTTCCTTGGATGTAATTCAATTCATACATCGGATTACCGTTTTCGTACCAGCCAAACTGCTTCCCGTGTTGTCTTCCATTTTCATAGTTTAACTCAAGCCATTTACTACCACTTGCATAAAAAGTCGTTTTTTTCTCTAGGTCTCCTGTGTTAGGATCTGCCGCAACCTGTGGTTGAGCTGGTTTATTAAGTGTATTTTTAGGTCTGTGTTTTGTCATATAGTTTATGGTAGGGGTTTTTGGAATTTCTGGAACAATTATTTCTGATGAATTTATTTCAGGGGTAATTTCATCCATTTGCCCAAGAATTTCATCTTTAACAGGATCCATTAAATTTGGTTCTACAGCTTTAGATTCAGGTAAAACTACATCGGTAATTTCTGCCAACTCAGTACTATTTGGTTGTGAAACCGAAGGAAAAACAAAATATAACTTCCCGGAACTCCAAATAAAAATGGTCAATAAAGCCACTATACCGCCAACTGAAAAAATGGAAATTTTTAATATTTTTGTCCATTTATCTCTGCGTTGAAATTCTTCGACAGAATCATTGAGATCCTGCACCCAGGAATTTTGTCTTGCCTGAGATTGCTCATACATTATTTAAATTTCTGCAATTTATTCATGCTGCAATTTAATGATATTTATTAATGTCATTTAGGTGTAAAATCAATACTGACGTTTTTTACACACTCGGTTTTTTATTGGTTTACCGAATTTAAATCGGTTCAAATTGTCTGCAAACTGCAAAACAACATCCTGCTGGTATTCAGGGAAGTTACCTGAAATATGCGGTGATAAAAATACATTGTCAAGCCCAAAAAAGGGATTATTTTCCGGCAATGGTTCGGATTTAAACACATCCAGTGCAGCGCCTGCTATTTCTTTTTGTCTCAACGCTTCTATTAAGGCATTTTCTTCAATTATTTCTCCTCGGGCAATATTTATAATAAATGCTGATTTCTTCATTTTAGATAGTTCTTTTCCGCCAATCATGTTTTTTGTATCTGGCGTAAGGGGGCAGGCAATTACAACAAAATCGCTGGTTTTTAACAAATAATTCATCTTTGAAATTGGCAGCAATTCATCAATGCTTTTCTTATGTTCTATTTGTTTCTGAAGTCTGCGAACCGCCATAACTTTCATGTCAAAGGCTTTGGCTTTTTTTGCAATGGCTTTTCCAATTGCTCCAAAACCAATAATACCAATCGTTTTGACATTCAACTGCATGGTTTTTCTCGCAAGTTTCCATTGAGTCCATATTTTGTCCGTTTTGAATTGTTCACAGCCTTTAAACTGCTTAGCAATGTATAACACCATACCCATCACAAATTCGGATACTGGACCAGCATGAATTCCTCTGGCGTTAGTAATAATTGTTCGGGAATTGAGCAGAGATGGATGCATACTTTTCTCAATTCCCGCATTACCAAAATGCACCCATTTTAATTTATCTCCGGTAAGTTTGTACACATTTTCTGGTAAATGATAACATGTTAAAATATCAAGGCTCTGGATTTTTTGTTTTAAATCTTCATCATCAGAAATATGAATGAATTCCATACCGTCTAGGGAGGTAAGTTCCTTTTTCAAAAGGGACAAAAGATATTTATACTTATCGGGATTTTTGGTGAGTTGAATGCCGATTTTCATGCTGATTTTTCTAAATCGGGTTGGGACCTAAGTGCTCTGTGAGTAATTGCCAATGATTGTTTTCATGGATTAAAACAGAAGTACCTCGTCCACTACCCTGTGCCGGTTTGCCATGAATGATTCCCCTCCATTCAAAGTTGAACATGCATACCGCTATCAATTCGGTCTTTTTAATCCATGAAATGTTCTTTATGGCATATTCTTCATCCTTGATTAGATCAAATGTTTTTTGAAATGCCTGTTTTACCTCAGCTTTTCCTTGGTAGGTTCCATTATTGAATGTTACACAGGCATCATCATGGATCAATGGTGAAATCTTCTGCCAGTCCTGCGATGCCAGCGCAGATTCATAGGTTTTGATAAATTTTTCAGGGGTCAATTTTTATACAATGCCAAGATCTTCTCAATTTCCTGCTTGACTGTCACCGCTTTCCAATCCAACCCGTCCCAGGCTGCCAGCAGTTTGAGGTCGGGACCAAGCAATAATGAGCGCATGGAATGGCCGATGTCGTTTTCTTCAACACCCCAAAATGCAAATTGGCTGTAATGTGCCAGACTGATCATATCCTCTTTTTTCCCAAAACTAGACCAGACTTGCCAATTAGGAAAGGGTTCCGTCAGACCGCCGTAATGTTTCTGCAAAGTGTATGGATTGTCGTAAATGTAATCAAAACTAATGGTGATAAAATCCAACTCATTACGTGAACTGAATGAGGAAGCAAGGTAACGGTATTTGACCATCAAAGCTGGGCACATATTGGGCATGGGACAGCGGCTGAACACAAAAGACACAAATTGATATTTTCCCTCATTTTTTGCCAGAGTTACTTCTATGCTGTCCAAATTTAAAAATGCCGCATCGGGCATGATCTCACCAATCTGAATGGCATCGTCTTCATCTTCCCAAAAGTCATCTTCCGGTTCCTTGATTTCTACCACCCCTAATTTTTGCAGCGATTTAATATAGCCGTTATTCCCATCTATAATTATGTTGAAAGCAATGCTGTCGCCACTGCCGAAATCCTCTAAAACTACTGATTCATGCACTTTGAGCGTCATCGTCATTGCCATCATAAATCCGGGAATTTCATCATGGTTGATGACCATCTCCCGCTTGTCTGCAATCACTTCATGGACCACCCCTACAGCAGGATAAACGCGTTTAGAAGATTGACATCCAACCAATAATAATAAAACGAATAATTGGGTTTTTAGTCTATACAATTTTTGCAATTTCATTAAAAGGCTTTCGGTTTATATCTGGAACTTTCACATTGTCAGCGGGATAGCCGGTGACCAGCAACAGGAACGGCTTTTCATTATCAGGTCTCTCTAGAATGGCATTTAGAAACTTCATTGGGCTTGGAGTGTGTGTGAGCGAAACCAATCCCGCATGATGGAGCGCAGAGATCAACATACCTGTAGCAATGCCCACAGATTCATTTGCATAATAATGTGTACGTTTCTCTGATCCTGAAATACTATATTTTTGAACAAAAATAGCAATCAACCAAGGGGCTGTTTCCAAAAAAGGTTTGTGTTCATTTGTGGCAAAAGGCTCAAGCGCCTGCAGCCATTCTTCCGGTGCACGGTGTTGATAAAATTCACGCTCTTCAATTTCAGCTTTTTCGCGAATCTCTTTTTTCACTTCAGGATCTTTTACCGCAACAAATGTCCAGGGCTGCAAATTTGCACCGCTTGGTGCAGTGCCGGCTGCTTTGATGCAATTTTTAATGACCTCATCAGAGACAAACTTTGATGAAAACTCTCTGACCGTTCTGCGGCAATTGAATTCATTATAAATGCCTTTGGATCTTCCCTCCATTTCATTGGATGAGAAATATTTATATTCATGATAGGGACGGAAATCAGGCGTTTTCATCAGCGACAATCGTTAGATCAAATACCCCGGTTTTCACTTCACCAGATGATTTGACTTGTATCCAAATCCTGTAATCACCCCTTTCTGTTAACTCAAATGGAGGGAAGGTAACTCTGCCATCCTCAATTAGATTTGGAATCAATTTGCCATCCATTTCCTGCCGGAAACCAAAAGTACAGAACAATTCTTGCGGATTTACCTCCACGCCTTCCTTCAATTCATACAGCACCTCCTGAGAAGCCATAGAGAAATTTCCGGTCGGATGGATATGGACAAATAAACTTCCGTCTAATTTATAAATTATTCCATGCCCACCCATTTCAAGATAAGGTTCAAGCGGCAGTGGATGATTATTAGGACCTGTAAGCTGAAAATCCATTTGAACTGATCCAGGTGAATGTTCTTTACTGCTATTAAGCCAATTCAATTTTGAGCCATCAGTGAAAATTACAGACTGTTCATTTGCAGACTTTTGCGGTAATTGGATTATCCAGCTATTGTCGGGATCTGGTGGGTATGCCTTATCTGATACTGCACCGTTTTGCACAGGCAAACTTATTGTATCCAATAGGGTCATAGAAAATCCAGATTCGGTTGTAACATCTGAATATATAAAATATTCACCTTCTGGAAAATCGGGTAATTCCAAACCAAATCGGTCTGAATTCTCTTTTTCCATAACAGGGTGTAAGTGTGCAAATACAGACAAATCTTGACTCATAATGTAGGTGTGCATCATTTTTCCATGGTCCGGGACAATAGGCGGTATTCTTCCCGATTTCCAAAACGGATCTGTAATTTCCAACGTCAACACAGTTTTATCTTTTTGCATGTAAACGCTTGATTTTGTCTCGGGTGGTTTAAATAAATTGGAGTAATACCTCGCTTCAATGCTGTCCCACCAATTTTTTCCGCCAATCAGGACTGCTATCGTAAACAAAAAGGCAAACCCCATATATATCCGGGATTTTTTTAGGACCGATGAATTTACTGTTTTCCCGGGTTCAAGAGTCGATTCTCGAATCGACGCACCGACAATCGTAATAAATCCCACAGCTAAAAGAACCATAAAAAACAGCAATGTCCATTCAATCACCGGATTCATGACTGCTTTTTTTGTTGCGATTGAATTTACCGGAATTACCGCTTTACCATTTCCTAATTTGCCGTTCACATCCACATTGATGCTGTACGAACCAAAATCCATCAGCCAAAGTTCCGAAGTAAAAATATGTGGTTGACCATGCATCGGAAGAGCAATATCCGCCGGGGGAGACCCTTCTAATCCGGCATCCCATTTCATGGGTTGAGTCGTAACATGGTTAATTTTGCTGTCGAGTGAGGTAATCGTAATATCCGCCAAGCCCGGAACTACTCCAGGAGTACGAATGACTGCACGAATAGGATAATCACCCGCATTTCCTTCATAAACAATCGCAGGATTTCCTACATGTGCAACCACCAGGGAAATCTGAAATAGAAAAAATAAGGTTTTCATCGTTTCACTTCTTTGAGCCAATTACCCCACCATAACCCCAATCGGCTTGAAACCATACCATAAATCGCGACTAACAACAATCCAAAAGGGGTAACTGCTGTTAAAGGAATTTTATGACCAGTTGGCGTGAAATCATGTTTCCAAAATTGATAATTGAAATCGCCAATAGGTGCCCAATAAGGCTTATTGAATGATTCTCCAAAAATTATATTTTGAGCATTTTCTGATAACAGAAATTCTGCGAAATACCATTGAAATGGCAGCAGAATCAATATAAAAGAAAATCCAATTATTGCAGATAAAAACCAATCATTTTGCTTCCATTTCATCATGATCCAATCCAGTCCTATGGCGGGTAAAATTATCAAAACAGGAAATGGTGGGGCGACCATATAATCAACAGGTCGATATATTGGTCCCAACATTGGCTCAGCATCAAACTGAGGGAATATCCAAATAACTAAAATCCGATGCAATGTGCATATAGCTGCGGCAGTTGTTGCCGGCCATGGAAATCTGGAAGATCTATGGATGGCTACGAGCAAAATAGGAAAACCCATTGCAACAATTTTGTAAAATTCAAGGGAATGCATTTTATTGGAAAAGCTTTTTTCCATGGTAAAAATCATCATCATTAATAGAATGATACTTCCGGAATAGGTATACAATTTGCTGTAAAACTGATTGTTACCATCGTCCGCCGTGTTTTGACGTGAAAGAATAATCAGCATTGTTCCAATGATTATCGAAAAAAAGCCTAAAGCCAACAATGTGTGCGGAGGACTGATAATTTCTACATCGAGCCCATAGGCATTATGCCACCAATCGTCAAAAGGGGCAGACGTAAGCATGGCAATTGCTCCCCAAATACTGACCCATGCTCCAATTGGACCTTTGAACCCCCAGAAGGATACACTGCCGTCTTTTAATTTTTTATTCTTACCAAATGTGGTTTTGAGCACGATTAGTCCGGAAGCAGCTCCGCCTAATATACCACCTAAATATATAACAATATGCGGAGGTGACCACAACGAATCTCTGCCAATGGATTCATGCCATGAAATATCCCATTGTAGACCAATCACGATAAAGGTGGCTGCAAAAACACCTATGATCGCATGTGTAGATGGTTTGGAAAAAATAGATGACAACATGAAAATATTCCTCAATTATGAGCGATTAATTTAACTCTTCACAAGGAAATTAATCCACGCCTGTATTGTAAAAAGGTGTGCTTTTCATTGTGAACACTTTATAGATAATTTTTAAATTTGTGTCCCTTGAAAGAATTCCGCCCTCAATTATTAACTCTTTTATTTCTTTTCCTAGTTGGCTGCAGTTGGCTGACTACCCACGGACGAGCTTATAACCGTGCTGAAAAAGCTGCTAATCGTGGCGATTACTATCTTGCATCTCTTGAGTGTGTAAAAGCAATTAAAGCAAAACGAAGTTTCCAGGATCCATACAAACTCATGGATGATGTGTTCCCAAAAGCCATCAAATCCCATCACACCAAACTAGACCGGTTAAAACGTGCTGAACAAAAAAACTGGGATTTAGTAATAAAATCATACAGGGAACTGGTATATTTAATTTCCGAAATTGAAAAATTGGATGTCATCCAACAAGAAGTTTGGTTTATGGATGCAGAAATTCGGGATTATGCTTTTGAACTGGAAGAATCTTTTACATCTGCTGCAGAATATTATTATTCACGCGGCACACAATTAATGGAAAAAAACAAAAAAGAATCCTACAAAAAGGCGGCAAAAACGTTCAAAAAAGCAATGACATATGTTGATGGATACCGTAATGCTGAAGACATGTATCAGCTTTGTCGCCAAAAAGCACTTAAGCGTATTGCGGTTTTATCTTTTGAAAATAATTCTGGCACTTCCTCGTTTGGGGCAATTGGTGACGAAGTTAGCGATGCTGTCATTTCCAGAATGCTGAAAGACAATAAACTAATGGAATTTATTGAAATTGTCAGCAGAGACCAGGTAGATATGATCATCGAGGAACAGAAATTATCTCAATCCGGATTGGTTGATTTTACGCAGAGTGTAGAAATTGGAAAAATTCTAGGAATTGAAGAATTGATAACGGGAAAGGTGTCGCGGATACAGGTATCAGAACCACAGAATGCATCCACCCGTACAACGCAAAAAAAGGACGTTGTAACCGGAGAGGAAGTGTACACGGACGATGAGGGCAATGAGAAAAAACGACCCATTATTGAAACGGTTAGCGCACGTGTTTCTTTTTATGAATTGTCCGTGGATGCCTCCATGACCGTTTCATGTTCCAGGGTGGAGGTAGAAACCGCAAAAATCCTTTCCAGCAATTCGTACAGCGAAAATTATAAATTTAACCATAAATGGGCAACCTATACCGGCGATAAGCGAGCCTTAACCAAAGAAGCACGAAGTCTAACACGTAAAAAAGCTGCAACCGCTCCATCTGCCGGTGAGATGATCTCAGAACTCAGCAGTAAAATTTCTGGTAAAATCAAAAAAGATTTGAAAAACGCACTGGATTGAAAATGGTTTTTACCATTTTAGTTGGTCTGGCTGTAAGCATTGGATTGACAATTATCAGCCTAAAATATTTCCCTCACCTTAAACGAACATCAAAAAAAGATGATAAAGAAATTTTCCCTGACCATGAAAAATTGGAAGCAAATCCAAACAAAAGTTTAATAGAATAAAAAAGGGGCAGAAAATCTGCCCCTTAATTTATTCGGGAATGGGGTTTGAGAAACCCGGTTCCCTGCGACTTGAAGCCCTCTGAGTTTACCTCAGTGAATCAAATCAATTCTCCAGAGGTCAATCCTCGGCTTCGTATGTCAAAATCCAATCGATTACCCCCTTTCTTTTAGTTTCAAGTTACAATTACCGTATAAATATTACATCAACAGGAAAAATAGGTGCAAAGGTTTTTTTCCACTATCATGGTCCTGAAGTATCTATGCCTAACTGAGTCGAATTATTCCCATGTTGAATCTTAAAGGAGATGCTGCTTGGATATTAGGAGTTTACACTTAGCTTGATGAAGTGATGGATCTCAAGTGATGGTATTTGGAATGACCATGTTCATAGTGAATAATTGAGGTTCTTCATTCACTTCGTTCAGAATGCCAATCTACAATCCATGACAATCAATACCAACGAAGTTGAATGACTATTGAATGACACCATGATTATAATGGGTCCTTACTCTGGTTAAGATGGTGCAGTAGAAACGACATCACATCTACGCGCTCCTCTATCCATTTGGTAATGGGCTTTCCACCGCCATGGCCAGCATTTATGTCTACACGCAGTACAATAGGATTTCCTTTAGGATATGCATGCTGTAGAGTCGCCGCCAGTTTGAAGGAATGCGATGGCACAACTCTGTCATCATAGTCTCCGGTTGTGATGATCATCGGTGGATATTCCACCCCGGCTTTGACATTATGCAGTGGTGAATAATCGTATAATGTCTCAAAATCTTCCTGTTTTTCAGGATCACCAAATTCACTCATCCAAGCCCAACCAATTGTAAATTTATGATATCGCAGCATATCTGTAACCGGGACAGAGCATTCAACTGCACCAAACAGATCCGGGCGCTGAACCATAACTGCGGATGTTAACAATCCACCATTGCTCCTGCCCCCGATCGAGAGTTTGCCTGCAGATGTGTAACCCTGATCAATAAGGTATTCACCGGCCGCAATAAAATCGTCAAATACGGTCTGTTTATTGTGCAGCATACCAGCAGAATGCCATTCCTCTCCGTATTCACTTCCACCACGGATATTGGCAACTGCATAAACGCCACCTGCCTCCAACCATGCAAGCGTAAATGCAGAAAACGATGGCATAATACTGATTTGAAAGCCGCCATACCCATACAGATAAACCGGGTTGTTTCCATCTTTCTGCATATCTTTATTACGGATGATATACATTGGAATTTTGGTGCCATCTTTTGATGGATAAAAAATCTGCTCAACAGCATATTGGTTTAGGTCAACACCAAGATCCGGCTCAAACCAAACCTGAGATTGAAAGGTATTCATGTCCATTTTAAAAACTGTTCCGGGATATAGATGCGAAGCAAATGAATAATACAGTTCCATATCTTTCTCTTTCCCGCGCATTCCCTGAATAGAGCCCCGCCCGGGGAGTCCTACCGATTGTAAATATTGGCCATCAATCGCATAAATTTCGAGCTGCTCAGCGACATCTCTTCGATATTCAACCACAAAGTGGTCATGTATCAATTTTGCACTTGAGAGGACATCATCTTTTTCCGATATGATATCGGTCCATTTTTCTGATTCAGGTTGATTTATGTCCATAGCAATTAGTCTATTTTTCGGTGCGTCCAAATCGGTGATAAAATAAAACAGGCTGCCATCGTTCCCCAGAAAACGCATATCCGCAATCCAATCCGTTACCAGTGGTTTGAAAGGCTCGGTGCTGTTTAATGGACGGACATACATCAGATTATTTTTTGAAGTTCCGTTCCAGATTCCTAGAATCAAATACTGTTGATCTTCCGTTGCATGCGCCCAAAAGCTATAATCCGGATTTTGAGGATCTTCATAGATAAGCTGATCATTAGACTGATTATCACCAATTTTATGAAAATACAATTTTGAATTTTTATTTTCAGCTTCAAACTTATTTTCATCATTTACTTCGGGCAACCGACTGTAATAAAATCCATCTCCATTTGGATGCCAATCAGCTCCGGAAAACTTTACCCAGGAGAGTTTGTCTTTTAATTTTTCACCGGTTTCCAAATTCATTACATGGATGTCTGTCCAGTCACTTCCTGCATTGGACAAACCGTAAGCCAAATATTTTCCTTTCTCATCCAAACTGATAAAATCAATGGACACCGTACCGTCGCTACTCATTGTATTGGGGTCCAGCAGAATTTTTTCTAAATCACCTTCCCTTTGGTAAAGTACATATTGATCTTGAAGGCCATCATTTTTAAAGTAAAACTGTTTATCCCCTCGTATTCTTGGCATGCCAATACGTTCATAATTGAGAAAGCGTTCCAAGTCTTGCCTGTATTTTTGTTTTCCGGTCATGTCTTTTAATTGGATTTGGGTGTACTCATTCTGCCGCCTCATCCATTTTTTTAATTCAGGATCATCTAAATCTTCCATCCAACGATAGGGATCTTCAATAGTCTGTCCGAAAAAGGTGTCGGCATCGTTTCCTCTTTTTGCTTTTGGATAGGAATTACGAGATGTCATGCATCCATTTATGAGAATTGAAAACAGTATAACTAACAATTTGAAATTCATGATTTTCCTTTAAGTTAATGATGATGATCAGGATAATGGGGACGATGGTAAAGTATGTGAAACAAAGAGCCGGAAACAATAGCATAAATTCCATGCGCAACTTCCAGCGGAATGAATGAAGAAATGAACTGGTACATGAAAAATCCGATCAGGGTGGCAGTACAAATTATAAAAATAAGCATCGCAGCAAATCTGAAACCATAAGCGGGCTTTAAAAGCATCCACAGGGTAAGCCCTACAGGAAATCGGTGTAAAATGACCGCCAATGGTAAGCCAAAGTCGTTATTATGTGAATGAGTGTGTTCTGTTGGCATCATCAATGCCATCCCGTCCAGCAGAGCATGAAGAAAAATACCTCCGAAAATGATGAAAAGTGCAATTGAATGTGCTCTTTGGTGGAAACTTTTTCGACCCTTTTCAATCAATACCGGTATTAAAATTCCCACCGCCATCAATGGAATTGAATAAAACCCTATTTCTTCGAAACTGTGGGGCCCCAGATGAAAAACGACCAGTCCGCCAACAATGATAAATACAATTCTGTCAGCAATAGTAATCACCTTTCTATTCAGTGAAAACAAATGATGCAGCAAAGGTCCTGCAAGGATTGCCACAATGCTCAGAGCTAATAGCGTATAGTTTGAATCTGCCATAATTAGGGTTGGATTATCGTCACAAATTGCCCGATTTTCTCTTTGAATTGAAAGGCTAATCTATTCAAATTTTCCCTCCTAATTTTAATAAAAATCTGCCTTTTATATCATTTTCAGGAATTTATGCGAATCATTTTAATAATCTCAGCCTTACTGCTTTTTACAGCATGTAAGAGTGAAGTAGAGCTTACGCTTGAGCGCGGCATCCAATATTTTGAATGGAATATATTAGATAAAGCCATCATTGAATTTAATCAGGTTGTGCGAATGTTGTCATCTGATATCAACCGATTGTCAGGTTATGAAATTGAAATGCTGGCAAAAGCTCATCATAATTTAGCGGTATCCTATCTCAAAAAGGAGTGGTTGGATGCCGCAGAACAAGAAGCACGGAAAGCGTTTAAAATTATGCCCACTGAAGAAAATCGAACTGCGTTGGCCGTCATCCATAAGGAAAGAAAAAAACAAAAGGGAAAATGAACCGTCTAAATTCCTTAATAAAAATACTATTTATTTTTACGTCTTTGACCATTCCTAAAGTCAGTTTTGTCTCTTTTACCAGATTGTACTGTCTGCATATTTTAACCTAACTTAACACACCATTTTCAGGAGAAGAATCACATGAAGAGGATTCTCATATTTTTCCATATTATCCTATTATTAATCGCAACGGTTGGAATTTTGGCCGGACAAAAAGATTTCCCAGTCGTAAAAGATAAATCCGATTTAGTGGACGTCTCCAAAAAACGCAGTGGAGGAAAACTAAAATCGTTTGACTCTGTGGTAAAGGGTTACGAAAAGATTGATGGCCTTTTCAATTTGTACTGGAACGAAGATAAAAATAAAGTATATCTGGAAATCCAGCGATCTCAATTAGACAAAATCTATCTGTGCAATGTAACAAGGAATTCAGGTGATGCTTTTCTGTTTGATAGCGGGGCAATGCACAAAAATTTTCCATTCTTTTTTAAAAAAGTGGGTGAACGAATCCAGTTTGTACAAAAAAATGTCCGTTTCCGTGCTGAACCGGATGCCGCAATCAATCGTGCTGTTGACAATAGTTTTTCAAATTCCATCATCGGCAGTGCACGGTTGGCAAGTGAACCCCATTCAGAATTGGGCTCAATCCTGATTAATGCCAAAGATTTGTTTATTCAGGATATTGGAATGGTTGGGTTTATCACAGGACTTTGGAAACGAAAATACAACCTGGACAAAGAGAACAGTTATTTTAATGAAGTAAAATCATTTGAAATGAATACAGAAATTGACGTGATCCTGCATTTTAAATCTGGAAAACCAAATTCTGTTTATACATTGCCGGATACACGGTCCATGCTTCATCGCTATCATTACAGCATTTCCCAAATCCCGGAAACAGATTATGAACCGCGATTGGCGGATGATCGTGTGGGTCATTTTTTAACGATGTACCAAGATTATACTTCGTTGATGAAAGATTCTCCCTATGTGCGCTATATTAACCGTTGGCATTTGGAAAAGGCCGAGCCAAAATTTGAGTTATCTAAACCTAAAAAACCAATAATCTACTGGTTGGAAAATACAATTCCAGTTGAATACAGAGATGCGGTAACTGAGGGAGTTTTGCTCTGGAATGATGCATTTGAAAAAATTGGAATTAAGGACGCTATTGAGGTCCGTCAAATGCCCGATGATGCTGAATGGGACCCTGCAGATGCGCGCTATCATACCATTCGTTGGATTATCAAACCGGGTGCAGGTTATGCGGTGGGTCCCTCAAAAGCAAATCCGTTTACCGGTGAATTATATGATGCCGATATTCGTGTCAGTTCAGACTATGTGCGTTTCTGGTTCAGGGAATTCGATGAATTTATTACGCCAACAGCTTCTAACGAAACAAAGATCCAATCCAATTTTGATACGTGGTGGAATGGAGAAGATGATGATAAAATTGCGGATGATCTTTACGGTTGTCATTATGCAGATGAAAAAATGCATGAAATGGCTTTTGCCTGGAATTTACTATCCGCTACACATGGATACGCCGATAAGGATCTCGAAGAGTTTATCCATGATGGTCTGGTTGACTTGATCGTGCATGAAGTGGGGCATACTCTTGGGCTACGGCATAATTTTAAAGCGAGTTCCGTCTTTACTCCCGAACAGTTGAGGAGTAAAAAGTTTACATCAGAAAACGGAGTAACCGGTTCTGTGATGGATTATAATCCAATTAATCTGTCACCGGAAGAAGGTGCTGATGGTAATTATTTTCAAACACAATTAGGACCCTATGACTATTGGGCGATTGAATACGCTTACGGTTTTCCATCAGAAGAAGAAAGTGAAAACCAATTTCTTCAAAATGTTGCCGGCCGCTGCACAGAACCCTTACTGCAATTTGGCACAGATCAAGATGCCTCATCAAGTTCACGGGGAATAGACCCGTTATGCACGCGTTATGACCTGAGTTCAGACCCGTTAAAATTTTATCAGGACAGAGTCACCCTCACTCAAAGGCTATGGAACAACGTTTTGGATAAATTTGAAAAAGATGGCGAACGGTATCAGAAAATTCGTCAGGTTTTTTCCCAAGGGGTGTCTGAATACATGCGTGGAATGGCAAACATTTCAAAATTTATCGGTGGGATCTATCATCGGAGGGACCACATCGGCGATAAAAACGGGCGGCCCCCATTTGAAGTTGTTGCCCCAGACAAACAGCGGGAAGCGGTTGAATTTTTGACCAGCAATTTATTGTCGCGCGATGCCTTTCAATTTTCACCAGAGCTGCTCAACAAACTTGCACCGGAACGTTTTTCCGATTTTAAGGGCACCGTTTACAGAATGAGCCGTATTGATTTCCCAATTCACAGCATGGTCTTCTATATTCAGGCAAATACCTTATTCAGAATGTACGCACCTCTACGGATGCATCGTATGTTAGACAATGAATTACGTTTTTCCAATCCGCGGAAAAAATTCACTTTGGCAGAAATGTTTAAAACAGTCCGAGATGAAGTATGGGTTGAAATAAAAAATCGGGAAAATATCAATAGTTTCCGACGGGAACTGCAGCGCATTCACCTGAAAATGCTGATCCACATGGCCGTAAAGTCAAACAGTAATTTCCCACGGGATGCTATTTCATTGGCGCGTGCGGATCTTGAATTTCTCAAAACCCGTATGGACAGGTTGGCACGAAGCCAATCGCTTGATGATTACACACAGGCGCACATCGCAGAAAATCTCAGCAAGATTGAAGCTGCGTTATCAGCGCAAATACCGAAGGAATTTTAGGGTAGAAAGGGAATTACTTTCAGATTAATGGAATGTATGCTAATTTTCTAAAATACATTTTTAAAATTCTTCTCACCTCATTTATTTACAACTTAATCTGATACTTTTCTCTTAATATCCGGAGAAAGCCTTGCAATTAGCCACCCTCTGTTACGTAAAACACAATGGAAAAACTCTAATGCTGCACCGCACTAAAAAGGAAAATGACATACATAAAGGAAAATGGAACGGTCTCGGTGGTAAATTTGAACCCGGCGAATGCCCGGAGGCTTGCGTGATCCGTGAAGTTCAGGAGGAAAGCGGATTAGCCATCTCCATGCCTAAATTGCGGGGTTTCATCACGTTTCCGGCATTTGACGATATTCAGGATTGGTATGTATTTGTATTTACGGCAGATCAATTTAAGGGAGAATTGATCGATTCCAATGAAGGCAGACTGGAATGGATTCCGGATACTGAATTAGACAAACTGAATCTATGGGAGGGTGATCCGATCTTTTTGGAATGGATCAAAGATGGTCGGTTTTTTTCGTCTGTTTTTGAATACAGCGCCGGCAAATTGAAATCCCATTCAGTCCACTTTTATTCCCTCTAAATCCATTTAGCAAAACCGCCTTAATTTTAGGCTGCGGAAAAAATCAATGGAAGACCTTTTCACCAGACTTGACCAACTAAAGCATGATAGAAATGCGGTGATCCTTGCCCATTATTATCAGGATCCGGACATTCAGGATGCGGCAGATTTTATGGGTGACAGCCTTGCTCTGGCACAGCAAGCTGCCAAAACCGATGCCGATG
>MDTE01160430.1_pt1 | contig 15465 bp, 11 predicted proteins | sample 811231 | NCBI WGS metagenome assembly MDTE01 (sample SAMN05326651, study PRJNA326480) | marine metagenome | isolation source: seawater | place: Indian Ocean: Red Sea | collected 2010 | reverse complement strand
TGGAGGAGTGTAGCTCAATTGGTAGAGCGCCGGTCTCCAAAACCGGAGGTTGGGGGTTCGAGACCCTCCACTCCTGCCAAAGTGGACTGCAAGGTATAACGGCACTTGATGCGCAAGAGAGACTGAGCGACTGAATTGTATGGTTAAAGCAACGCCGATCGATTTTCTGCGCCAAGTGCGTCAGGAAGTATCCAAGGTCACCTGGCCGACACGCCGGGAAACGATCACGAGCACCATTATGGTGATCATCATGGTGATCTTCATGGCCTTGTTTTTCTTCTTGGTGGACCAGGTGCTTTCGTTGGGTATCGGTGCCATTCTTGGTCTGGGTGGCTAATCTTTATGGCAAAACAGTGGTATATCGTTCATGTCTATTCCGGTTTCGAGAAGAAGGTAGCTTCTTCTGTGAAGGAGCAGGCACTTCAGGCTGGCCTCGAAGATTTAATTGACGAAGTTCTTGTGCCGGCTGAAGAAGTCGTGGAGATGCGGCGCGGCTCGAAAATCAAGTCGGAGCGCAAATTTTTCCCGGGATACGTGCTTGCACATCTGGATATGACTGATGAGACTTGGCACTTGGTTAAAAATACACCGAAAGTAACCGGGTTTTTGGGCTCGGGCGGCAAGCCAGTAGCTATTTCTGATGCCGAGGCCGAGCGCGTGCTTCACCAGGTCAAAGAGGGAGTCGAGAGGCCTAAGCCTTCTGTTACATTCGAGGTTGGCGAAACGGTCAGAGTCTGCGACGGACCATTCACCTCTTTTAACGGCATGGTTGAGGAGGTCGACGAGGAGAAGGCGAGACTCAAGGTCTCGGTTTCTATTTTTGGACGGGCAACCCCTGTCGAATTGGAATATTCCCAGGTCGAGAAGGGCTGAAGAGGCAGAACGTAAGGCGTATCATGGCCAAAAAAGTAACAGGATATATCAGACTGCAAGTCCCTGCCGGGCAAGCTAACCCCTCACCACCGATTGGCCCAGCATTAGGTCAAGCTGGGCTCAACATTATGGAGTTTTGTAAGGCGTTTAATGCACAGACTCAGGGACTGGAACAGGGTATGCCTATTCCAACGGTCATCTCGGTCTACGCCGATCGCACCTTCTCCTTCATTACTAAGACTCCTCCCGCGAGTTTCTTACTCAAAAAGGCGGCAGGATTAGACAAGGGATCCGGTGAAGTGGGGCGTGAAGATCCGATTGGGTCCGTTACGAAAGCGCAGGTGCAGGAAATCGCCGAAAGGAAAATGGTCGACCTCAACGCCAACGATATGGAGTCGGCATGTAGGATGATTGAGGGCTCTGCGCGTTCCATGGGAATTGTGGTCATCGGCTGAGACGTGATGGTGGATTGAAAGATGGCAAAACAAAGTAAACGCATGACCAATGCAAAAGATTCCGTTGATCGCGATAAGCAGTATGCGCTTCAAGAAGCGGTTGCACTTATTAAGAGTAATGCAGGTGTAAAATTTGATGAAACCGTGGAGATCGCGGTTAATCTCGGCGTTGACCCGCGACACGCTGATCAAATGGTGCGCGGTATGGTCAGCTTACCGAATGGCACAGGGCGTAGTGTCCGTATCGCGGTCTTCTGTAAAGAGGACAATATGGAAGTTGCCAAGGAGGCTGGCGCGGATATTGTCGGTGGTGAGGATTTGGCAGAGAGAGTGCAGCAGGGCGAGATCGATTTTGATCGCTGCGTCGCAACGCCGGACATGATGGCGGTTGTTGGCAAACTCGGCAAAGTGCTCGGCCCGCGCGGTCTGATGCCCAACCCTAAGCTGGGTACGGTGACTAAGGATATCGCGGAGGCGGTAAAGGCGGCGAAAGGTGGTCAGGTGGAATTCCGCGTTGAAAAGGCCGGCGTAATCCATGCTGGTGTTGGTAAAGCAAGCTTTAGCGAGGACGCGCTGACTGAGAATGTGTCGGCGTTCATCGATGCTCTCAACAAAGCCAAGCCAAGTGGCGCCAAAGGTACATATATGAAGAAAGTCGCCCTAAGTACCACCATGGGGCCAGGAGTAAAACTCGATATTGCGACCCTCGGGACTGCTTAGGCAGCAAGGGTTTGTGTCTATCGTTTGGCGAAGAACGTCTCGGGTCGCCAAACGCCAACGGGTCAAGATTATGGCCCGTCCTGTCCGAGACCGTGGGCGCCGTCCTTGGATGGCTTAAAGATAACCGCTCACCCACCAAGACAGGGGCTGTGTGAATGGAGAAAAGATTTTTGAAACGATGTTCTTGCGCTAAGTATGTCAGCGTCGCTTGGAGCGGCGCTGGTAAAGCGTGACGGGGGGTATTGTGGATAGAACAGCAAAGGAAAATGTTGTCGCGGGTTTGCGCGAAGTGTTTGATTCTTCCACGCTAATCGTCGTCACCCAATATAGCGGGTTGACGGTCGCCGAAGCTACGGATCTTCGCGTAAGAATGCGTGAAGCTGGGGCAAAATTCCAGGTCACTAAGAACCGTTTGGCACTTCGGGCTCTGGAGGGAACACAGTTCAGTGACATGGCTAGTTTGTTTGCTGGTACTACTGCTATCGCTTATTCGCAGGATGCCGTAGCTGCGGCAAAGGTTGCTGTTGAATATGCCAAAAAGAACGACAAGCTTGTCGTTATTGGCGGTTCACTCGAAGGCGATATGTTGGATGTGGCTAGTGTTAAGGCGTTGGCTGAATTGCCATCTCTTGATGAGCTGCGGGGCAAGTTTATTGGCCTGATACAAACCCCGGCCACCCGTGTTGCTAGCGTGTTGCAGGCACCCGCGGGTCAATTGGCACGTGTTATTAGCGCTTATGCGGAGAACAGCGAAGCGGCTTAACACAGCGTCTCAATCTATGAACACAAACGCACGTTTGTTACGTAAATTAGGAGAATGAAAACATGGCTGATTTAGCTCAAATAGCGGAAGACTTGTCGAACCTGACGGTTCTTGAGGCTGCCGAACTCAGCAAGATGCTGGAAGAAAAGTGGGGGGTATCCGCAGCGGCACCTGTCGCTGTGGCAGCTGCAGGCGCTGCACCGGCTGATGCAGAAGCTGCCGAAGAGCAGACAGAATTCACCGTCATGTTGGCAACTATCGGTGAAAAAAAGATCAACGTTATCAAGGAAGTGCGGGCAATTACGGGTCTTGGATTGAAAGAGGCCAAATCCCTGGTTGAGGAGGCGCCGAAGGAAGTCAAGGAAGGCGTTTCCAAGGAAGAGGCCGATAAAATTAAAGAGCAACTCGAGGGCGCGGGCGCAACGGTCGAAATCAAGTAGTTACTTGATTGAGAGCGCGTATTTCATTTTTTGCGGCTGGCGGTTGTCATGTTGCTAGTCGGTCCGTCTGTACGACAGTCGGAGGGAATAAGGTACGATAGGGCGCGCTGAGAATGCCTGCAAAAAGTTCCCGACTTAGGGGAGAAAACCCTAGGGGACAAAGTTAAATGTCTTGTGTATTGCGAGAGGCGAGAATGCCACAATCTTATATGGGTTATCGGAGACTGCGGAAAGATTTCGGGCGGATTACCGAAATCGCGAAAATGCCGAATCTCATCGAAGTGCAAAAAAATTCTTATGAGTATTTTTTGCAGCGCGATACCGACAGCAAAGATCGTGCAGATCACGGCTTGCAGGAGGTATTTAAGACCGTTTTTCCCATCAAGGATTTTTCGGATACTTCATCTCTCGAGTTCGTACATTTTGAGTTCGATGAGCCGAAATACGATGTGGAGGAATGTCAGCAGCGTGGCATAACCTACGCTGCTCCGCTTAAGTTGACTCTTCGGCTCATCGTTTGGGATGTCGATGAATTAACTGGTATGCGTAGTGTTCGCGATATAAAAGAGCAGGAAGTTTATATGGGCGACATGCCGCTCATGACTGGCCATGGAACTTTTGTGATCAACGGCACCGAGCGTGTCATTGTTTCGCAAATGCACCGATCGCCAGGCGTATTTTTTGATCACGACCGTGGCAAGACACATTCCTCTGGGAAATTTCTCTATGCTGCCCGAATAATTCCCTATCGTGGGTCTTGGCTCGATTTCGAATTCGATGCCAAGGATATGGTATACGTTCGCATCGATCGCCGTCGCAAGCTTCCGGTGACGGTGTTGTTGCGCGCGCTTTCAATGTCATCCGACGATATCCTGTCTTCGTTTTATGATTCCGTCACTTTCACCAAGCTTAAGAAGGGTTGGAAGGCGCCATTTGATATAGAGCGGTTCCGTGGCATTAAGCTCTCGACAGATCTAATTAATGCAAAGACTGGGAAGGTCATTGCCGAGGCCGGACGCCGGATGACTCCGCGCCTAATCAAGAAAATTGAGGATGGCGGCATGACCGAGCAATTATTGCTTGAAAATGAGGTGATTGGCCAATATGTCGCCGAAGACATAGTAAATGAGCAAACAGGAGAAATCTTCGCGGAGGCGGGTGACGAGATTACTGAGGAAGCACTCGCGCTTTTTGACGAAGCGGGCATTACCGAATTACCGACGCTTGCCATCGATCACATCAATGTTGGCGCCTACATCCGCAACACAGCTGCTGTTGATAAGGCGGACAACCGAGAAGAGGCATTGATTGATATCTACAAAGTAATGCGTCCGGGCGAGCCACCAACCGTGGATACTGCGGAAAAGCTATTTTATGATTTGGTGTTCGGTAAGGCCAAACTGGCTCATGAATCGGCAGCCGTTTTTGCGGAGCCTAGGAATAACGCTAAATCAATAACCGAGCTCAAGCGCGCTGAAATTGGTTTGGTCTGGGTTTTAGATCAGTCAGAAGACTGGGTGCAGATCGTTGTGCCTAACGCAATGCGCCCTGAAGAAATCGAAGACCCGGTTTGGATTAGGCAAGACGAGCTAATTCTGCAAGGGTCGGAGCGCTACGATCTGTCTGCTGTTGGTCGCGTGAAGATGAATATGCGGCTCAACCTCGGTGCAGCTGATGACATGCGAGTGTTGCGTCGAGAAGACATTCTCGCCGTGGTAAAAACACTGGTCGGGCTGAAGGACGGGCTGGACGAGATCGATGATATCGACCATCTCGGCAACCGTCGGGTACGCTCGGTCGGTGAATTAATGGAGAATCAGTACCGCATTGGCCTGCTTCGTATGGAGCGCGCTATTCGAGAGCGCATGAGCTCGGTCGAAATCGACAATGTTATGCCGCATGATTTAATTAACGCTAAACCCGCTGCGGCGGCAGTGCGTGAGTTCTTCGGTTCGTCCCAATTGTCGCAGTTCATGGATCAGACTAACCCGCTATCTGAGATTACCCACAAGCGCCGGCTTTCAGCTCTAGGTCCGGGGGGACTAACACGCGAACGCGCTGGGTTTGAGGTGCGCGACGTGCATCCGTCGCATTACGGTCGAATTTGTCCTATCGAGACACCAGAAGGGCCAAATATCGGGCTGATTAACTCGCTAGCAACCTACGCGCGGGTGAATCAATATGGTTTTATAGAGAGCCCCTACCGGAAAGTTGAGAAGGGCAAGCTCACCTCAGAGGTGATCTATTTATCGGCGATGGAAGAGGGCAAGTATACTATTGCGCAGGCCAATTCAAAGACCGACAAGAATGGTAATTTTACTGAATCCTTGGTCAGCTGTCGGCGCAATGGCGACTTTATCGTCTCCGCGCCGGAGAATATCGAATACGTCGACGTTTCGCCCAAGCAACTCGTTTCGGTGGCGACTGCACTCATTCCATTTTTAGAAAATGATGATGCCAACCGAGCTCTGATGGGTTCCAACATGCAACGCCAGGCGGTTCCATTGGTGCGATCAGAGGCGCCGCTTGTTGGTACCGGAATGGAGGAGATCGTGGCGCGGGATTCAGGTGCTTCGATCGTTGCTCAGCAAAGCGGCGTGGTTGAACAGGTCGACGGCGCACGCATCGTTGTACGAGGCGAAGGCAACGGCGACAGCGCTTCGACTGGTGTCAAGATTTACAACCTCTTGAAGTTTCAGCGTTCAAACCAAAACACCTGCGTGACCCAACGCCCTCTGGTCCATGTCGGAGATAAGGTCAAGAGGGGTGACATCATCGCTGACGGCCCGAGCACTGACCATGGCGAGCTTGCCCTCGGGCGGAATGTACTCGTCGCATTCATGCCTTGGAACGGTTACAATTTTGAGGATTCAATCCTGATCTCTGAACGCCTCGTTGAGGACGATGTGTTCACTTCCATACATATCGACGAATTTGAAGTCATGGCCCGGGATACCAAATTAGGCCAGGAGGAGATTACTCGCGATATCCCGAATGTCGGCGAGGAGGGTCTCAAAAATCTTGATGAGGCTGGCATAGTGTATATTGGTGCCGAAGTTCAACCCGGTGATATTCTCGTCGGCAAGATCACCCCGAAGGGTGAATCGCCAATGACGCCAGAAGAAAAATTACTCCGTGCTATTTTCGGTGAGAAGGCCTCGGATGTGCGCGATACTTCACTCCGAGTTTCGCCAGGTGGCATGGGCACCGTGGTTGAGGTCAGAGTGTTCAATCGCCGAGGTATTGACAAGGACGAACGTGCACTCGCGATCGAGCATGAAGAGATTGAGCATCTTAATAAGGACCGGGTTGATGAACTTGAAATTATCGAGCGCAATATCTACGCCCGTTTGAGGGAGCTGATTCTAGGCAAGGTCGCTGCGTCAGGTCCGAATGAGATTGGTCACAACGTTAAGATCACAGAAGAGTTGCTGTCCGGCTTGTCGCGCGGTTTGTACTGGCAGATTGTGCTCAAGAACGACGCGGTCATGTCGGAAATGGAAACCCTAAAACAAGAACTCGATAATGAGCGTGACCGCATCCAGTTACGATTTGAGAGCAAGGTAGAAAAAATACAACGTGGCGATGAATTGCCGCCGGGCGTTCTCAAGATGGTTAAAGTTTTTGTAGCTGTGAAGCGCAAGTTGCAACCGGGCGATAAGATGGCTGGTCGCCATGGTAATAAAGGTGTGATTTCGAAGATTCTTCCGGTTGAAGACTTGCCTCATCTTGAAGATGGTACGCCGGTAGATATCGTGCTGAATCCTCTGGGTGTGCCCTCACGCATGAATGTTGGCCAAATTCTTGAAACACATCTTGGTTGGGCATCGCGCGGTTTAGGAAAGCAGATTGAACAAATGCTTGCCACAGTGAGTAGTGGCGGGGCGAAGGAGCCGCTTAAGAAATTTCTCACCGATATATATGCTGACAATAATGGGGGCGGGAAGAGATTAGTCGAATCCATGACTAACCAGCAGTTCGATGATTTTTCTAATAGCCTGCGCCACGGTTTGCCAGTTGCTACACCGGTATTCGATGGGGCGCATGAAGCAGATATTGTATCATTATTGGAGAAAGCCGGCCTCGACAGTTCAGGCCAGGTGACCCTTTATGACGGACAGACCGGTGAAGAATTTGGCCGGAAGGTGACCGTAGGTTATATCTATATGCTCAAGCTTCATCATCTAGTCGATGATAAGATCCACGCCCGATCGATTGGCCCTTACAGCCTTGTGACCCAGCAGCCACTAGGCGGCAAGGCTCAATTCGGCGGCCAGCGCTTCGGTGAGATGGAGGTCTGGGCGTTGCAAGCTTATGGTGCCTCTTACACATTGCAGGAAATGCTGACCGTCAAATCGGATGACGTCTCTGGTCGTACCAAGGTCTATGAATCAATTGTCCGAGGTGATGAGAATTTCGAAGCCGGAATTCCTGAATCCTTTAATGTCTTGGTTAAGGAAATGCAGGCTCTCGGTCTTGACGTGGATTTGCGTTCGAGCGGTTAAATCAGAATCCATGGCCGTAGACGTGCGTCTCGGTCGGATCATCACTGCTCTAAGAAGGAGCGCTAGTGGAGGATATTCATGAGTGAGTTGATCAATCTATTCGGTCCGGTCAGTTCTGCCCAGCAGTTTGACAAAATTAGAATTTCCATCGCCAGTCCGGAAAAGATTCGGTCCTGGTCCTATGGCGAAATCAAAAAACCGGAAACGATCAACTATCGGACATTTAAGCCAGAACGCGACGGCCTATTCTGCGCTCGAATTTTCGGACCGATTAAGGATTATGAGTGCTTGTGCGGTAAATACAAACGCATGAAGTATCGTGGCATTGTTTGCGAAAAATGCGGCGTCGAAGTTATTCAGTCCAAGGTGCGGCGAGAGCGTATGGGGCATGTAGAGCTTGCCTCGCCAGTTGCTCATATTTGGTTTATGAAATCGGTACCTTCGCGTATTGGTTTACTGCTCGATATGACGCTCAAGGAGCTTGAGCGTGTACTTTATTTTGAGAGCTATGTGGTAACCGAACCGGGCCTGACACCACTTAAGAAGAACGAGCTTTTGAACGAGGACCAGTTCCGTCACGCCCAGGATGAGTATGGTGCAGATTCTTTCACTGCCGGTATCGGTGCTGAAGCGATCCGCAGCATGCTGACTGAAATTGAACTTGATCTGGAGCGCGAGCAATTGCGCGAAGAGTTGGCCGAAACCAATTCTGAGGCCAAGCGCAAAAAATTCGTCAAGCGCCTCAAGGTGATAGAATCCTTCATTTCGTCTGGCAACAAGCCGGAATGGATGATTCTTGAAGTTGTCCCAGTAATTCCTCCGGAGCTACGTCCACTCGTACCATTGGATGGTGGTCGCTTTGCCACTTCAGATCTCAACGATCTCTACCGGCGAGTGATCAACCGCAACAATCGTTTGAAACGCCTGATCGAGCTGCGAGCACCGGAGATCATCGTACGCAATGAAAAGCGTATGCTGCAGGAATCCGTCGATGCTCTATTTGACAATGGTCGTCGCGGCCGGGTGATTACCGGGGCAAACAAACGCCCACTTAAATCGCTATCTGATATGCTTAAAGGTAAGCAGGGACGTTTCCGTCAAAACCTGTTGGGCAAACGCGTCGATTATTCCGGACGTTCCGTTATTGTCGTCGGACCTGAATTGATGCTGCACCAGTGCGGCTTGCCCAAAAAGATGGCCTTAGAGCTATTCAAGCCATTCATTTATTCAAAGCTCGAACTCTACGGCATGGCAACTACGCTTAAAGCTGCCAAGCGCATGGTGGAAAAGAGCAGGCCCGAGGTGTGGGATATTCTCGAGCAGGTAATTCGCGAACACCCGGTCATGTTAAACCGTGCGCCTACACTACACCGACTTGGTATCCAGGCTTTCGAGCCGGTACTCATAGAGGGCAAGGCAATCCAGCTTCACCCGTTAGTCTGTGCAGCCTTTAACGCCGATTTTGATGGCGACCAGATGGCGGTTCATGTGCCGTTGTCGCCAGAAGCGCAGCTTGAAGCCCGCGTGCTGATGATGTCGACCAACAACATTTTGAGTCCCGCAAACGGGAAGCCGATCATTGTGCCTAGCCAGGATATAGTGCTGGGCATTTATCATCTTTCCTACGCAAGAGCCGATGAGCCTGGTGAAGGTATGTCCTTTACTGGCGTAGGTGAGGTACGTAAAGCACTTGATTCTGGCGCAGTGACGCTGCACAGCAAAATTAGTTGCCGTGCGGAGATCATGACACCGGAAGGAGATCTGATCATTAAGCGGGTAGAAACTACACCGGGACGCATGCTGCTTTCCGAGGCGTTGCCAAAGAACCCCAATGTACCGTTCGACATGATCAATCAACTATTGACCAAACGTGAGCTAAGTTCGGTGTTCGATGCGGTTTATCGACATTGCGGCCAAAAGGAGACAGTCATATTCGCAGACCAGGTAATGAAGCTTGGTTTTGGATACGCTGGAAAGGCGGGCATCTCCTTCGGCAAGGATGATATGATCATACCGGATCGCAAAACCGAGCTCGTAACTGACACCAATTCCCTGGTGGAACAGTATGAGCAACAATATGCAGCGGGTCTGATTACACAAGGCGAGAAATATAACAAGGTGATCGATGCTTGGTCGCAATGCACTGACCGTGTTGCCTCTGCAATGATGGCGGGAATGTCAGAATCGGCACGTGATGACGTGCCGGGTAGTGTTGGCAAGACTTTGAACTCGATTTACATGATGGCTCATTCCGGAGCTCGGGGGTCGGAAGCGCAGATGAAGCAGCTTGCGGGCATGCGTGGCTTGATGGCCAAGCCATCAGGAGAGATTATAGAGACGCCAATAATTTCCAACTTCAAGGAAGGCCTGTCCGTGTTGGAATATTTCAATTCCACTCATGGCGCACGCAAGGGCTTGGCCGATACAGCTCTGAAAACAGCCAATTCCGGTTATCTTACACGCCGTCTTGTTGATGTTGCTCAAGACTGCATTATAGTGGAGGAAGATTGCGGAACAGAGAATGGACTTACCGTACGCGCCGTTATCGAAGGTGGAGAGGTTATCTCACCTTTGGGCGAACGTATTCTTGGACGGGTTACAGCAGCACCGCTTGCCGATCCTGAAAGTGGTAAGCAAATAATTCCCGCTAATCAACTGCTTGACGAGCGCGATGTCGACATAATCGAAGAAGCGGGAGTCGAAGAAGTGGTAATCCGTTCGGTGCTTACTTGCGATACTAAGGATGGCGTCTGCGGGCACTGCTATGGGCGAGATCTCGCACGTGGTACTATGGTCAATATGGGTGAGGCTGTAGGCGTGATTGCCGCACAATCAATCGGAGAGCCTGGGACACAGCTTACCATGCGCACCTTTCATATTGGTGGCGCAGCGCAAAGGGGCACAGAGCAGTCGAGTGTCGAGGCAGCTCTTGATTCCACCGTAAAAATAGAAAATCAGAACCTGGTGACAGATTCCTCTGGCGTGCAAATCATCATGGGCCGAAACTGCGAAATTATTTTGAAAGATAAACGCGGCGCGGAGCGGGCACGCCATCGCCTGCCTTACGGAACCAAGTTGTTCGTTAAGGAAGGTCAGAAAGTCAAGAAAGGCCAGGCATTGGCCACGTGGGATCCGTTTACGCTTCCACTCATTTCTGAGATCACCGGCAAGATACAGTTCATAGATATGATTGAGGGTCTGTCATTCAGAGAAACAATGGATGAACAGACAGGAGTATCCAATATGGTGGTCGTTGACTGGCGTCAACAGCCTAAGGGTGGAGACCTCAAGCCGCGTCTGGCACTGGTTGACGATGAGGGCACTCTTCTTGAGCTTTCAAACGAAAGGGAAGCGCAATATTTTCTGTCGGTCGACGCTATTCTTAATGTTGAGAACGGCGATACGGTTCATGCTGGCGATGTATTGGCACGTATACCAAAGGAATCGACAAAAACCCGGGATATTACAGGCGGCCTCCCGCGCGTTGCGGAATTGTTCGAGGCTCGAAAGCCTAAGGATCATGCGGTTATTAGCGATATTGATGGTCGTGTGGAGTTCGGTAAAGACTATAAATCCAAGCGTCGTATCAACGTCATTCCTGAAGGTGATGGCGATCCGGTCGAGCATCTCATCCCCAAAGGCAAGCATATTAGCGTACATGAGGGCGACTTCGTTCGTCAGGGTGACCCGTTGATGGATGGTAATGCCGCACCGCACGATATTTTACGCGTGCTAGGGGTTGAGGCACTTGCAGTTTATCTTATAGATGAAATTCAAGAGGTCTATCGACTGCAGGGCGTTAAAATTAATGATAAACATATCGAAGTAATATGTCGCCAGATGATGCAAAAGGTCGAAATTACTGACCCGGGAGAAACCACTTGTCTGATCGGGGAGCAGATCGACCGCTCGGAATATGACGAGATTAATGAGAGGGCGGAAAAAGAGGGCTATGCTCAGGCCAAATCAATTCCGATTTTGCAGGGTATTACTAAGGCATCACTTCAAACCCGCTCATTTGTTTCGGCTGCATCTTTCCAGGAGACTACTCGGGTTCTAACAGAGGCTGCAGTGGCTGGTAAATCCGATGATCTAGTGGGATTAAAAGAAAACGTCATTGTTGGGCGACTGATCCCGGCAGGTACCGGTAGCGTAGTAAACCGTATAAACCGCGATGCAGCAAAACGCGCCCTCGAACAGCAGGCCGCGCTCCAAAATGAATCGGTCACTGCTGGAGCGATTGCAGCACCTGAAGAAGTTGCACCCACCCCACCGGAATAACATGTCGAGATCGGCAGGCTAGAGTCGGCATATACTCGCACAGAACGAAACAGAAATTTATCATAAAAGCGCCTCGAAATGAGCGGTTTAGCGCTTGACGCAGTCATAGGCCATCACTAGTATGCGCGCGCGGTTTGCGGGGGTCCGCCTTTAGGCGACAGAGCGCCTTCGCGGGCATTGACGAAACAAAATATTATGCCGCCGAGCCGGCGAAACCAGCTCGTGAGAAGTGAACAAGGTTTGCTTCTCTTTTTTGCTATGGAAAATGGCGCGTCCGGACAAGACCGGCCAATGCCAAATGCGAAGGGAACAGACTGGCAAATGCCGACGATCAATCAATTGATTCGCAAGCCGCGCAAGGCGCCGACCCAGCGTAACAAGGTGCCCGCATTGCAGGCATGTCCTCAGAAACGTGGCGTGTGTACTAGGGTTTACACTACGACACCGAAAAAACCGAACTCGGCGCTACGCAAGGTGGCGCGCGTGCGTCTCACTAATGGTTTTGAGGTTACCAGCTATATCCCAGGGGAGGGTCATAATCTTCAGGAACACTCGGTTGTTATGATCCGAGGTGGCCGCGTCAAGGATTTGCCCGGTGTGCGCTATCATATAATCCGCGGTACCTTGGACACTCAGGGCATTCACGATCGCCGCCAGCGCCGTTCGAAGTACGGCGCCAAGCGTCCGAAATAGAGGAGTTTATAACGTGTCACGGCGCCGCGCGGCTGAAAAAAGAGAAATCAACCCGGACCCAAATTTCGGTGATAAAATAGTTGCGAAATTCATGAACTCCTTGATGCTCGACGGCAAAAAATCTGCTGCCGAAAAAATTGTTTACGGCGCGTTTGAGACTATGCGTGAGCGTTCAAGCCAAGACCCACTGCGCCTCTTTCATGAAGCGCTTGAGAACGTGAAGCCGATGGTGGAAGTGCGTTCGCGCCGCGTAGGAGGTGCCACATATCAGGTGCCGACCGAGGTTCGCGCAGACCGACGCCAAACGCTGGCTATCCGCTGGCTAATTGCCGCTGCTAAGGCGCGCAGCGAAAACACAATGAGAGAAAGGTTGTCCAACGAATTGATGGACGCTGCAGCTGGACGGGGTACCGCCGTCAAGAAGCGGGAAGACACGCATAAGATGGCCGAGGCTAATCGTGCGTTCTCACATTACCGCTGGTAGAGCCCTCGGGTACGGAATTTGTAAAATGGCACGTAAGACTCCGCTAAATCGTTTTCGCAACATCGGCATCATGGCTCATATTGATGCAGGTAAGACGACCACGACTGAGCGCATCCTCTATTACACCGGAAAATCCTATAAAATGGGTGAGGTCCATGATGGTAGCGCCACGATGGATTGGATGGAGCAGGAACAGGAACGCGGTATCACCATTACCTCCGCGGCGACCACTTGTTTTTGGCGCGATCACCGTATCAATATTATCGACACTCCAGGTCATGTCGATTTTACCATTGAGGTCGAACGCAGCCTGCGCGTCCTGGACGGTGCTGTAGCAGTATTTGATAGTGTCGCTGGTGTTGAGCCTCAAACTGAAACCGTTTGGCGCCAGGCAGATAAATACGGCGTGCCGCGTATTTGTTTTGTTAACAAAATGGACCGTGTTGGCGCGGATTTTTTCCGCACCGTTGACATGATCAAGGAGCGTCTGGGGGCGCGGGTGTTGGTGCTGCAGATTCCAATCGGCAACGAAAGCAATCATGTGGGCTTGGTCGATGTTGTAACAATGAAATCGATAATCTGGAAAGCCGAGACTTTGGGCGCAGAATTTGAAATCGGTGATGTTCCAGACGAGCTAAAGGATCAAGCAGAGCGCCTGCATGCTGAGCTTGTGGAAGCTGTCGTGGATCTTGATGACGATGCTCTTGAAGCCTTTCTTGAGGGTAACGAACCTAACGAGGAGACACTCAAGACTTGCATCCGCCGCGCCACGCTGGATGCTCATATGGTGCCGGTACTGTGCGGCTCAGCGTTTAAAAACAAGGGCGTTCAGCCTTTGTTGGATGCAGTGGTAGATTACATGCCGGCGCCGACCGATGTGGAGGCGATAAAAGGTACCGTACCATCCACCGGTGAAGAGGTTGTGCGAGAAAGCACAGACGATCAGCCTTTCTCTGCTCTTGCTTTTAAGGTGATGACTGACCCCTTCGTTGGTTCACTCACTTTCGTTCGCGTCTATTCGGGCATCATGGAGACCGGTAAACAGGTGTTCAACAGCGTCAAGGGAGAGAAGCAGCGCGTTGGACGCATGTTGTTAATGCACGCAAACAGCAGAGAAGACATTAAGGAAGTCCGTGCTGGAGAGATAGTTGCAATTGCGGGGCTAAAAAATACCACGACTGGCGAAACCCTTTGTGAAGTAAGTAGTCCTGTTATTCTCGAGCGTATGGAATTTCCGGAGCCGGTAATCGAGGTTGCCGTTGAGGCTAAAACAAAGGCCGACCAGGAGAAACTTTCGGGAGCGTTAGCACGTCTAGCTGACGAAGATCCGTCATTCCAGGTAGGCAATGACGCAGAAAGCGGTCAGACCGTTATCAAGGGAATGGGGGAGTTGCACCTTGAAATCTTGGTTGATCGTATGCGCCGTGAATTCAAAGTTGATGCCAATGTAGGACAGCCACAGGTGGCATATCGTGAAACTATTACCCGCGCAGCTGAAGTCGATTATACGCATAAGAAACAATCAGGCGGTGCTGGTCAATTTGCTCGCGTCAAAATAGAGATCGAGCCACTTGAGCCTGGAATGGGATTTCAATTTGAAAGTGCCGTCAGGGGTGGAAATGTTCCAACGGAATATATTCCCTCGGTACAAAAAGGATTCGATCAGGCGCGTCAGACTGGTACGCTCGCCGGATTTCCGGTGATTGATTTTAAGGCTAAACTAATCGATGGCGCGTCTCACGAAGTGGATTCAAGTGCTTTGGCGTTCGAGATTGCAGGGCGTGCCGCATTCCAAGAAATAGTGAACCGTGCCAAGCCGGCTCTACTAGAACCCATGATGAATGTAGAGGTAGTGACGCCGGAGGATTATCTCGGGGATGTCATAGGTGATCTTAATTCCCGCCGCGGTCAAATTGCTGGTATGGAACCTAGAGCTAACGCCCAGGTCATTCGTGCGAGCGTTCCGCTCGCTACAATGTTCGGGTATGTCAACATGCTGCGCTCACTTACACAAGGGCGTGGTCAATTCACCATGGAATTCGATCATTACCAACAGGTTCCCAACGTCGTTTCGGATGAGGTCCGGACCAAATATGCATGATGTTTTTCGCAGGATCCACAGGAAGCGTGCGAGAAGAGAAGGATAAAAACAATGGCCAAAGAGAAGTTTGAACGTACGAAGCCGCATTGCAATGTGGGGACGATCGGTCATGTTGATCATGGCAAGACGACGTTGACGGCGGCAATTACG
>MDTE01116279.1_pt1 | contig 15465 bp, 12 predicted proteins | sample 811231 | NCBI WGS metagenome assembly MDTE01 (sample SAMN05326651, study PRJNA326480) | marine metagenome | isolation source: seawater | place: Indian Ocean: Red Sea | collected 2010 | reverse complement strand
GATTAAAATTTAAACAATGGATATTTCTATCAAAAAAATTTGTTGCATAGGGGCAGGTTATGTTGGAGGACCAACAATGACTATGATGGCGAGCAAATGTCCCGATTTAATTTTTAATGTAGTTGATATAAACGAAACAAGAATTGGCTCATGGAATAATGAAGACCTCTCGAAATTGCCTATTTTCGAACCAGGTTTAGAAGAATTAATTATAAAGACAAGAAATAAAAACTTATTTTTCTCAACGAATATAAGAGAAGCTATTGAATCAGCTGATATTATTTTTATTTCAGTAAATACTCCGACCAAAACCAAAGGTCTTGGAGCTGGGAAATCAAGTGATTTAAAATGGGTTGAGGCCAGTGCTCGAGAAGTAGCAAAATACTCAAAAGGATATACAATAGTTGTTGAAAAAAGTACCTTGCCTGTTAGAACCGCTGAGGTTATACAAAATATATTAAATTCAGCAGAAACTAATTCTAAAAGAGAGAAAATTAGTTTTGATGTATTATCCAATCCAGAATTTTTAGCTGAAGGGACTGCAATAAAAGATTTAGATAATCCTGATAGAGTTTTAATAGGGGGCGATAATAAACATGCAATGATTGCATTAAGCAATATATATAAAGCATGGGTTCCTGAAGAAAAAATTCTTTTTACCAATATATGGAGTAGTGAGCTTGCTAAACTAACTTCTAACGCTTTTTTAGCTCAGCGGATTAGTTCAATAAATTCCATAAGTGCAATTTGCGAAGTTACTGGTGCAGATGTTAGAGAAGTTTCAAGAGCTATCGGCAAAGATAGTAGAATAGGCTCTAAATTCCTTGATTCTGGTCCAGGCTTTGGAGGGAGTTGCTTTAAGAAAGATATATTAAATCTTGTTTACCTAGCAGAATATTTTGGGTTAACAGAAGTTGCTAATTTTTGGGAAAGCGTAGTTGAAATTAATAACTGGCATCAAAAAAGAATTTCAGAAATTGTTGTAAAAAAACTTTTTGGTACGGTTGCAGACAAAAAATTAGTAATTTTGGGATTTGCTTTTAAAGCAAATACAAACGATACAAGAGAATCTGCAGCTATTACAATATGCAAAAACCTTCTTAATGAAGGTGCAAATCTTTTAATTCATGACCCTAAAGTTACTTACCTACAAATAGAAAATGACTTAAACATAAATCTACCAAAAACTTTAGAAAATCAAAATTCTTCCTTAAATGAAAAATCAGGAACCTGGGAACATACTGGAAGTATTGATAATCTTGAAATCTTTAAAAATGCCTACGCCATAATAATTCTTACTGAATGGGAAGAGTTTAAAAATCTTAATTGGAAGGAAATAGCAAAAAAAATGTTAAAGCCTGCTTGGGTTTTTGATTCACGTTCTATTGTAAATATCGATGAAATTAAAGATGCAGATCTGAGCTTATGGCGAATTGGTGATGGTTTTGGGGATTAAGAATTGATATTATAGTTTTCCCAATATTAAATTCTGCTTGGGAGATCATGAACCTTAATAATAATCAGAATTAAAATAATCTTTATACCACAGAGCAAATTTCAATACACCTGAATTTAATGAAGTTTTAGGACAAAAATTTACCCAATTTTTTAACCTATCAATATCTGCAAAGGTTGACTTAACATCTCCAGGTTGCATTGGTCTCATTTTCTTTATCGCTTTAACACCTAATGAAGACTCCAATAATTCAATAAAATCTAAAAGGTTAGTTGGATTATTATTTCCTACATTAAAAATCCTATGTGGAGCAAATGAAGTTGACGGTTCTGACTCATTTTCATGAAAGTTAGTTTTTGAATAGGGAATTTTTAAGCAACATTTATAAATTGCATCTATTACATCATCTATATATGTGAAGTCTCTTGACATTTCACCATGATTGAAAACATTTATTGGTTTCCCCTTCAACATCGCATCTGCAAAAATCATTGGCGCCATATCTGGCCTACCCATGGGACCATATACAGTAAAAAATCTTAACCCTGTCATCGGAATTTGAAAGAGATGGCTATAGGAATGCGCTAAAATTTCATTAGATTTTTTTGTCGCCGCATATACACTTACAGGATGATCAACACACATAGATTCATTAAAAGGTGTAATTTTATTGCCTCCATATACAGAACTACTTGATGCATAAATTAAATGTTCTACCTCATGGTTTCTACATCCTTCTAATATATTTAAGAATCCAACGATATTACTCTCGATATAACTCATTGGATTTTCTATTGAATATCTAACTCCTGCTTGTGCTGCTAAATTTATTACTATATTTGGTTTTTGTAATTTAAAAATTTCTTCTATTTGTTTGGTATCTTCCAGATTGACTTTATAAAAACTCCATAAATTATTTTGATTAATTTCTTCAATAGTTTCAATTCTTTTTTCTTTCAGCAATGGATTATAGTAATCATTAAGGTTATCTAACCCAAGTACTTCATACCCTTCAGTCAGGAGTTTTTTTACAATCTCTGATCCTATAAATCCTGCAGCTCCTGTAACAAGAACTTTCTTATTTCCAAGTTCCATTCTACAAAAAATTCAAATCAACAAAATATGTCTTCACCTTAATTCTGTTCTCTGAAGTATTTATTTCCATCTAATAATATCACCTTTACCAAAATATGTTCCAAAATGAACCTCTACTATTAAAAAGGTTCATTTTAATTAGGGAGATCATTTCCCAAAAATTTTTCTTAATCCTGAAGCTACAAAAAAATCAATGAGAAAATAGTTTTGACTTACCTTTTTTACTAACCTTTTTTTTGCAAAAGGAGTTACTTCAATAAGAGAAAATACTCTTAAAAAAATTATAAAATTTACCCAAAGTTTCCAAAATTTTTTTGAGAATTTTTTCAACTAAAGATTTCTTTTTTTCATAAATTTAATTTGGATTTAAAAATTTAATTTCTTTAATTATTTTCTTATATGTATATTTAATTTTACTCCTAATAATTTTTTTACACTATCGATTTGGAAAAATTATTATATTAATTTTCGGAAAATAAGTTATGTTAAATAGATTGTAATTTATTTTAGGTTTAAATTTTAAAAAATCATCTTAGCATTGCAGCTACGTTTCCTCCATCTACAGTCAAGATATTACCTGTCGTTCTCTCCATTAATGAAAGACTAACGAAAGCTTTCGCAACATCTTCAGCCCTTACTTCTAAATTCAGCAAATTTCCCGACATATATTTGCTTTTTGAAATACCTCTAGCCTCAGCTCTTTTTTCAATCATTTCTTCATCAAGAATTCCAGACCTAATCCTATCTGCATTTATGCCATTACTTCTGATAGAAAATTTACCTTCCTCTAATGCATACTGCTTCATTAAAGACATTAAACCTGCTTTTGCTATTCCATATGCTCCGAAATTATTTCCAGGATTTACTGCTTGTTTACTTATATTAAAGAGTAATTGTCCTCCCATCTTATTTCCTTCAGAAGTAACTAAATCTTGAGATTTAAAAACTCTAACAGCCTCTTTAGCAACGAACTGATGTGCTAAAAGATTCAACCTAATGCTTTCATCTAATATTGAATCTTTCAATTCGCTAATTCTACCTGACCATGCTGCGCCTGCATTTGATATTAAGATATCTAATCCCCCAAATTTTTCTACAATATATCTAAACGTATTTAGTACTTTCTCAGGATTTGTTAAATCGCATTGTATTCCCAATGCATTTTTTCCACAAATAGAAGCTGCTTCTTTTGCAGAATTTTCATTTTTATCAATAATAATAATTTCAGCACCTTCTTTAGAGAATTCTTTTGCTATTTGCGATCCAATTGTTCCTCCTCCTCCAGTAATAGCAACGATATTTCCTTTAAGTTTTGAGGAATTAATTTTTGATAATTTTGCTTGTTCTAGGCTCCAGTATTCCAAATCGAACGTATCTGACTCATTTACAGGTTTAAATTCTCCGAAAGACTCTGCAGAAAGGAGAGTCTCTATCCATACTAAACCTATATCAGCTGCGATAATCGACTCTTTTTTTGAAGAGCCGATACCAATCAGTCCAATTCCAGGGAAGAGTATCAACCGTGGTATTTGATCTAATTGAGTTTTAATACCTCCAACTCTTTCATTATTCTTCTCAAAATAGAGATCATAATATTTAATAAAATCCAATATTACTTTTTCAGTTTCTTCTGTCCATTTCAATAGTTTTTCATCAAAATTTTCCCTTGTTATACCTTTTGGTATACTCGGGATTAAAATAGGCTTTGCTTTGGTTCTAATTACATGATCAGGAGTAGCGACCCCCTTCGATATAAGACTATTTAAACTCTTATGATTCAAAAGCTCTTCGAACGAAGTTGTATTTCTAATATCAAAAATCCATTTTTTCTCAATCAATAGTTTTTTAGATAATTTCCCTAATAGGCCTCTTAAAGCACTAATAAATAAAAATTCTTTATCAAAGTCATTAATAATTTCTTTTTCAATTCGTAGATTTAGATTAATTTTTCTTGGTAACGAATCATTTGCTTTATTTACATACTTAATCATCCTTTTATAACTTTCTTTGGCGGTATCTCCAAAAGTAAATAAACCATGATTAATTAATATCATTCCCTCAATTTCTCTGCCATTATTGTCTGAAGATGCTTTTGCCTTTGAAAATTGACTTGCAGCTAAAAGGGCTAAATCGAAACCTGGCATTACGTATGGAACTATTACAAGCGAATCTCCAAATATATTTTTGCAAATTTCTCCAGCATTTGGCTGATTTGCCAAAGCTAATAATGACACTGAATGAGTATGATCAACAAATTTATAAGGTAAAAATGCATGAAGCAAGGTTTCTACTGATGGATTCGGCGAATTAATATCCAAAAGATTCTTCCTTTGAATTGATACCATCTCCTCATCACTTAAATTATTTAGCTTGAAAAGCTCAATTAAAGGATTAAGACTAACTGCTGGATGACCAGCAGGCTCTATAGTGGCAAGATCCCAACCAGATCCTTTGATGTGAATTATTGGTGTTTTTTTTCCAAATAAATCATTTGCAAAACTTTTAACAGAAGTGTTACCTCCACCATGTAATACTAATTCAGGATCTCTACCAAGTAATCTCGCAGAATATGTTCTGAATGCCAAGTCTTCACTAATTCCAATTTTTTTATATTCTTCAATTAGTTTTTTTGCATCATCATCAGACCAACTATCAACAGAGGACATAATTTATAGGAAGCTTTGAAAAGAATTAATATCTAGACATCATACCAATCTAAAGTATGAAATCAAAATTATGTTCTTATACTATTTTATTCCTATTCTTTCACCTTTATATCCTGATTTTTTAGATAATAGACTACACCACTCTTGGTTTTGGATATACCACTTAACTGTTAATTCCAAAGCTTCATATGTTTCAAATTTTGGGATCCACCCTAAATCTTTTTGAATAAGAGAGGAATCGATAGAATACCTAAAATCATGTCCAGGTCTATCTGCTACTTTTCTTATCAAACTTTGGTAAGGTTCTTTTCTTGGTTTTAGTTTATCCATTATGGAACAAATATCATTCACTATCTCAATATTAGATTTTTCTCCCATTCCCCCAATACAATAACTTTTACCGATAACACCCTTTGATAGGACTAATAATATCGCATCAATATGATCTTCTACATAAAGCCAATCTCTAACATTTAATCCATTTCCATATAAAGGAATGTGCTCCAAATTAAGAGCTTTATTTACTACAACAGGAATCAACTTCTCAGGGAATTGCCAGGGGCCGAAATTATTACTGCAATTAGTTAGGAGAATGGGGAAGTCATAAGTATGGAACCATGCCCTTACAAGATGATCACTTGCTGCTTTGGAAGCGGAATAAGGGCTCCTTGGATCATATTTTGTATCCTCATTAAAAGATCCTTCTGAACCAAGTGATCCAAATACCTCATCAGTACTAACGTGATGAAAACGAAAACCCTCTCTCCTCCAGCCTGTTAATTTCTCATAATGTTGCAGTAATACATTTAATAAATTATGAGTACCAACTATATTACTATCTATAAAAACTCCAGAGTTATCAATTGATCTGTCTACATGACTTTCGGCAGCAAAGTGGATAACTATATCGGGATTTGATTTTTTTATAGCTTCCTTGACTTCATCAATATTCGTTAAATCTCCCTTAATAAATTCATATCTGTCTTGCATATCATTTCCGTGAATAGCTAAAACATTATTTATTGAAGTTAGATCGCTAGCATACCCTAATTTATCGAGATTAAAGATTTTAAATTTAGTTTTTTTTAATAAACTTCTTATACATGCCCCTCCAATAAAACCTGCTCCTCCAGTTACTAAAATATTTATTTTCATTTCTTGATTGTCAAATGCTGAAGTAGACATAGTTCTAATAAAATAAATTATTTTTATAAAAATAAGTTTTTAATACCTTCGTAGTTGGAATCAATAATTCCTTTTTCTGTAATCAAGGCATTAACCAATTTTGATGGTGTTACATCAAAAGCTGGATTAAGACAATTACTTTTTTCTGGGAAAAGATTTACACTTTCAAATTTTCCGCTATTAGTTAATCCAGTAATTTGGCTAACTTCTTTTGTTGATCTCATTTCAATTTCAATTTCATCTAAGCCATTTTCAATTTCCAAATCAATTGTTGAAGTTGGTAAAGCTACAAAAAAAGGTATATTGTTATCTCTGGCAGCCAATGCTTTCAAATAAGTACCGATTTTATTGCAAACATCACCTTTTTTTGTTGTTCTATCACTTCCAACTAATACAACATCTACTAAACCTTTTTGCATAAGATAACCACCAGCATTATCAACAATAATAGTATTAGAGATTTTTTCTCCATTTAATTCAAAAGAAGTCAAGCTTCCACCTTGATTCCTAGGTCTGGTTTCATCTACCCATACATGTAAATCTACTCCCATTCTTTTGATGGCATAAATTGGCGCTAAAGCTGTACCCCAATCAACAGTTGCTAACCATCCTGCATTGCAATGAGTGAGGATATTTAATTTTGCTCTTTTATTACTGAAGGATTTCTTTTGATATATATCTAATAACAATTTTGAACCATGATTCCCAATTGATTTACACATTTCAATATCTTCGTTCCTAATTTTGTTGGCCTCTTCAAGAGCCACGCTGAATCTTTTTTCTAAAGGCAAATTTTTTATCTTATTAAGTACTCGATTAAGTGCCCACTTAAGGTTTACAGCAGTTGGTCTGGAGGAGTTTAAATAATTAAAACAATTATTAAGAACTTCATCAGAACTATTCTCTTTTATGCCAAAAGCTATTCCATATGCAGCAGTAACCCCTATTAGAGGAGCTCCTCTTACGAGCATATTTTTTATAGCCAAATAAAATTCTTCTAGAGTGAAGAGTTTCAAAATCTCAAATTTATGTGGCAATAATGCCTGATTTATTATAGAGACGTAATTCCCGCAATCAGAAGGCCAAATTGTTTGCCAGTGCCTCTTATCTAAAAACATTTTTATAGTTAATCATAAAAGAATTTGAGAATTAACACCGCAATTTAATTTAGAACGGCCTTTTAGAAAATCTAATTCAACAACGACTGAAAGACCTGTTATTTTCTTATTTTCATTAGTTAACATTTTTTCAACAGCAGATGCTGTTCCTCCTGTAGCTAAAAGATCATCAACAATACAAAATGTGTTAAATTTATTTATATATTTTTTTTGAATGCAAAGAGAATTCTCCCCATACTCAAGTTGGTAAGAATTCACTAAGAGTTCTCCAGGAAGTTTCCCTGGTTTTCTTGCAGTAATAAGAGGTTTCTTAGTAACCAATGATATTGCCGTACCAAAAATAAATCCTCTAGCATCTATTGCAACTATGCATTCAGCATCATTAATAAATTCATGACTGCTCATTGAATTTATTAATTCATGAAATAATTCAGGTTTGGTTAATACTGGCAATAAATCTTTAAATAAAATCCCCTTCTTGGGAAAATCTGGGTAGTCATCAAAAACATTTTTTAATTTATCTTTAAGCATTTTCTAATTAATTTTATAATTCTAAGATTATATCTTATATTTTAAATATAATTAAATGCAATATTAGAAATGGGAAAAGGAAGAATTGGGGTATTTGGAGGCAGTGGTCTCTATAAGATTAATGAATTAACTGATGTTAACGAATTAGAAATAAATACACCTTATGGGAAAACTTCTGATCAATTAATATTAGGTAAATTATCCGGAGTAGAGGTTGTTTTTTTAGCAAGACATGGAAGAAGTCACAATTTAACTCCAACAGAAGTTCCATACCAAGCAAACATATGGGCAATGAAATCGCTAGGAGTTAAATGGATTTTGTCAGCTTCTGCAGTAGGGTCGTTAAAAGAAGAAATAAGGCCACTAGATATAGTAATCCCGGATCAATTCATAGATAAAACCAAAAATAGGCCATCTACATTTTTTGGTAATGGGGTAGTGGCTCATGTATCAATGGCTGAACCTTTTTGTAAAACCTTATCTGAATTAGTTTGCAAAGTAGCTGAACCTTTAATGCAAGATCAAAGAAAACTCCATAAATGCGGAACTTATTTGTGCATGGAAGGACCTGCTTTCTCCACAAAAGCTGAATCTTTCTTTTACAAATCACTTGGTTGTTCAATTATAGGAATGACAAATCATACAGAAGCCAGATTAGCTAAAGAAGCAGAAATTGCATACGCAACCATTGCTATGTCTACAGACTATGATTGTTGGCATGAAGATCATGAGAGTGTAACGGTTGATATGATAATCCAGAATTTGCAAACCAACGCTTTTTTGGCAGAAAAAATAATATGCGAAGCTGTTAAGGAGATAGGAAAAACTGAACCATTAAGTAATTCACATGATGCTCTTAAAGATGCAATTATTACACCTAAGGAAAAAATACCAAAAGAAATTTTATCAAAAATTGATCTATTGACTAAAAAATATTGGTAAAAACTACTTTGATTTAACGATTCTTAAAGACTCAATATTTTCTCTCTCAAAAACATGTTTAAAAATATATTGATGTTCAATATTTATTGCTTTAACAACTCCTCCATGAAGTAATAAGCAAAGATTATTTGGCGAAGACATTTTTATTAAAGGACTTATTATTTCGCACATTAAATAAATATATAAATGTTCAAAAGAACCTTGGAATTCATCTATTGAGAAGATTTTAAAATTAGCTTTAATTAAATTATTAAAATTTTTTTTAGTCCATTGGAATCCTTCTCCTGATAAAAGATCTTTATATTTAAATTTATATAATTGATGTAAGAATATATTTTCTTGAATTTTCCTAAAAAAATAATCATTAAAAATAATCCTTTGATGGGCGATTTCTAGTGATTTACAGGAGTGGTTATTACCTGAATTATTAAAATTTAAGTAAGCAAAGCCAAAAGAGGTGCCAAGAGTCATAAGTATTTCAGGTCTAGTCTTTATAATTTTCCCAATTTGACATAACAAATCATTTTTTGAATTCTTTAAAAGTATGGATAGAGCAGCCAAATCATTCATTATCTTAATGTGAATACTTGGATCAATTTTATAAATGTCTGCGAAATAAACATCAAAATTAAGTGGAGGGCAAAAAACATTATCAAAATGATTTGTATTAACAGGTCCTGGGAGACCTAATGAAATTATTGAGGGTTTTAAATTATTAACTATCTTCTTTATCTCTACTTTTAATTCTAAATAAGAGTTTGGAGTTTTTATTTTCTTTGTAAGAGAAAAGTAGTCTAATTCATCAGTTGTGTAAACATCAATATTAGTTCCTCCTACATCAATTATTATTTCCTTCACTACTTTATTAAATAATAAAATCTCTAATTAAAGTTGACTTTAAACCTTTAGATTCTAGTGAATTATATATAAAAGGACTTGATTGAACTGCCCCTATAATTGTCTTACAATTAGAAGTCAACTGATCTAATTTAATGACTTTGTAATTCATTAATGTATCACCTTTAAATGAATCGTTTGGGTCAACAAAAATTATTTCTTCAAACAACTTTAAATAAGAAAGCCTGTCTATCATTTGAATTGCTTGTTTACCTGTGCCAACTATATATATTTTCTTTGAATAAGCTAATGACTCTTGAGATAAGAAGGTTTGATTATCAACAGAAATATTTTGGAGCTGCAAGTTAATACTTTTGATTAAATCTTCATTTATAGGAGGCATTCTTTGAATAATCAAATCATCCATGAAAGTAAATCTAACAGAGATAGATTTTAGTTTATTGTATAAATATATGATCGCACTTAATCTTTTAGATTGAATTACTTCTTCTTTAAAATCAGAACTTAGTTGGAAATTACATTCCTCAAGTTTATATTTCTGAATAGCCTCAATAAAGCAATCAATTTCAGAAAAATTATCATTTTCACTATTAAGTATATATTTTATTATGACATTTTTAGGATTGTCTTCTGCATAACTACAAAGGTTATTAAAAACCTTTTCGAATCCGTTTAATCCTCGTACAGATTTAAATGTATCTGGCTTTCCAGCATCTATACTAGTTACGATAAAAATCCTATCTTCATCTATTCCTTTCTTTATTAATGGCGAGAATTTAGTAGAATTAGTAATCATTCTAATTCTTGGGCCAATTTTTAAGTTCATAATACTACTAAGTATTTCATCAAAATCTCTATCTAAAGTTGGCTCACCACCACCCCAAACTAGATAATTTGTTTTTTCAAGAAGATTGTTTTGAATAAATTCATTAACTAAAGATGTAACCGGGTAATTAGATTTATGGCCTCCATAATAGGTTGGAGAACAATAACTACAACGCATATTGCAAATTGAATGATACTCTAACGAAAGATAATCAATCCCATTTTCTAAGGGTTTTCCACCCCAATCCTTATACTGAATATGAGGACAACCATTGCATTTATCATATCCATTCTCTGAATTAAGTTCTTCGTAAATTTTGTTTTTAGCTTTCTTAATATCTTCTAAACTAGTTTGTGAATCTTTTGGTACCTTTAATGCGACAACATCACCTTTAAAAATTCCATCGCTAAAGAATCTTTTACAACAAGTTCTTATTTCATCTGGACCCAAAAACACTGAATTATGCAGATCATAGCAACTATAAGATTTACTACCATCGCTATTCATTAAATTATCCCTATTGAGTTTTGCGAGAATTGTAACATAATTCATACCAGAATAATAATTTGTCAGTAAATCTGCTCAGATGAGAAAAGTTTGTTATTGCATCTTTTAAATTTGAGTCTAAATTTAAAAGACATTTTTCTGATTCTCTCCAAAGTGCAATATTAAGTTCTTCTTTATTATTTAAAAGTTGAACAGTTTCTTTATTTATACGATTAATTCTTGAACCCAAAACGTCTAATATCCCTCCAATTAAATACTCTCTTGAATCATCTATATTAATTTTTTCTTTAAAATCAATAATTATGGAAGTTAAAGCACCAAAATAATCCTTTATATGTTTCGTACTTAGAGTATTAATGATAGAACCCATCCTCCTATATTTGTAATAAAGAGATTTTTCTACAAAATAATTATTTTGTGATAGATGAGATATTAAGTACCAATATAAAAGATCCTCATGGTAACCCGCCTTAAATGAGATCTTTGACTTTCTAAGAAACTCTAAATCATAAACTAATTGCCAACATTCACAAGGAATTTCGCCTTTAAACAATCTAACCAAATAATTTGAATCCAAATTACCCGGCATGGGGATCGATTTTCTTTCTTGTATTTGGATATCTCCATTCTCGGAATTCAAAATTAAATCAGAAGAATTAAATTGAATAGTTGATAAATGTTGATTTTTGGATGCTATGTCATAGATAAATTTAAAAAAACTTTTCTCGAACTCGTCATCGGCATCCAGAAAACAAACATACTTAGAAGAGGCTTTAGCAATACCAATATTTCTGGACAACCCTGGTCCTAAAGATCTTTGATTTCTATAATATGTAATGTTTTTATTACTAAAGTTTGAAAGCAAATTTTTGTAATCATCTGTACTGCAATCATCAATTATGATAATGTTTATTTTCAACTTATTATCACTAACAGGAATTGATTTGAGAGCTCTTCCTAAAGTATCTGCGCAATTAAATACTGGAATTATTATTGATAATGAAATCATTTCACAGAATTTTTTTGTAAATAGTTGTTTTATTTGTAAATAGATGTTTTAAAGTTATCAGAGTAAACTTTAATTTTTTATCTTTATTTAATATAGACTAAAGTATTAATCAAAAATAATTAATGAAAAAAGCATTGCTCATAGGATCGAGTTTTAGTGCTATGCCAATAATGAAAGAGCTAAAGAATAGCTCAATTGAAGTAAGTGTTTGTGGCTCATTCAAGAAAGATCCTTGCCATAGTTATGCAGACAATTCATATTTTATTGACTATTCAATTAAAGAAGATCTTTGTGAACTTGTTAAAAAAAATAATTTTGATTATCTAGTGCCAACCTGCAATGATGCCTCATACAATAGTTGCTCTTGGGTTCAACAAAAATTAGGAAAATATTTTGGCTTTGATGCATTTTCAACTACAGAAATTCTTCATAACAAGAAAAATTTTCGAAATTACTTAAAAAGGAATAATCTTCCCTCTCCTGAATTTGAAAATTCAGACCTTCTTTATATAAAAAAAAGACATCCATTGCCCTGTATAGTTAAACCAGTTGATAGTTTCAGCGGAAAAGGTATAAGTTTGGTAAGAAAAAAAAAAGAATTTGATTTTGCAGTTGAGAAGGCAATATTCAACTCCATTAACAATAACTATGTTGTTGAAGAGTATGTTCAAGGAACGTTGCATAGTCATTCCGCTTTTATAAGAAACAAAGAGATAATTTTAGATTTTTTTGTTGATGAATTTTGCACAGTTTATCCCTATCAAGTAGATTGCTCTAATCACCCTTCAAGACTTGATTCTTCGATAAAGAGAAAAATAAAAGATAGCATTAATTTTATAGTAAAGGATCTAAATTTATGTGATGGATTAATTCACACTCAATTAATAGTGAAAAACTCAAATTTTTGGATCATTGAAACTATGCGTCGAGCTCCTGGAGATTTATATGGTTATCTTATTGAATATTCATCTGGTATAAATTATTGGGGGAAATATTTAAATCCATTCATTAATAAAAAAACAGAAAACGATGCTCGTCATAAAAATGATAAATTAATTGCAAGACATACAATTTCATCTAATAAATTAATATCATTAAAATCTTTTAAAACTTCAATAAGTCCTAAATCTATCGAAGTTTTTCAATTGAAAAACTCTGGTATGGAACTCAAATCAGCTCCTCTTGACAAAATGTCCATAGTATTTTTAGAATTTTCGAATTTACAAGAATTATTTAGCAACTCATCTAATCTTGCAAAAAATATATCAATCCAAAATTATGGTTTAGAAGAGAATGACTAAAACTTATTTAGTTGGGTTTATAGGAGGTTCTATATATTCTGCGGTTGGTAAGACACACAAAATAGCATTAGAATTAGATAGAAAATTCAAAGTAGTTGCAGGATGTTTTAGTTTAAATAAAGAAGAAAACGAGTCTACAGGTAAAGAATATCAAATTGAAAAATCGCGAGTTTATTCAAACCATAATCTTTTACTCTCCAATGAGAAAGGAAAGTTAGATTTAATAGTTATTCTTTCACCAACAAACTTGCATAAAGAACATGTCCTTCAAGCACTTCAACATGGTTATAAAGTAGTTTGTGAAAAAGCTCTTGCTTGTAATTTAAAAGAAGCAAATGAGATTCAAAAGCAATTAAATAATAATTTAGGTTTTTTAAAAGTTATTTATAACTATCAGGGATATCCAATGGTTAGAGAACTTAAGGAGCTAATAAAAGGGAATAAACTTGGTAAAATCCAACAAATTTTCGCCGAAATGCCACAAGAGGGATTTGAAAGAGTACAAAAAAATAACGACCCGATTATTCCTCAAAATTGGAGACTGAAAGATGGGGATATACCTGTAATTTCTTTAGACCTAGGAGTGCATTTGCACATGCTCATAAAATATCTATCTCAAGAAAAACCAATATGTTTGTCTGCAATAAGTTCAACATATGGAAATTTCAAAAATATAATTGATAATGTAAATTGCATTTGTAAATATACAAATGATGTAAATGTTTCTTTGTGGTTTGGGAAAACTGCTTTGGGTATCAGAAATGGATTAAAGATAAGAATTTTTGGAAGTAAAGGTTCAGCTGAGTGGATTCAAGAAGATCCAGAAAAACTAAAATTTAGTGATTGCTTTGGAAATATTTCTATTCTTGATAGAGGGAGTCCAACTTTAAAAATCGCAAATCAAAATAGATATCAACGTTTCAAACCAGGACATCCATCAGGATTTATAGAAGCTTTTTCAAACTATTATGTTGATATTGCAGAATCATTGGATTATTTCATTGAATTTAATAAACATAATGTTAATGAAGAATGTTTTGGAATAGAGGAATCAATAGAAGGTTTAAAGATGCTGGAGAAAATTTCATTTTCTTCTGAAAAAAAAGAATGGATTAATTTTTAATTTACTCTTATACAACAATGAATATAAAATTTCTAGACTTAAAACTAGCTTATAAAGAATTAAAAAATGAGATAGATCTTTCAATAAATGAAACTATCAATAATGATTCATATATTTTAGGAAATTCACTATTAAAGTTTGAAGAAAATTTTTCAAAATATTGTAATTCAAATTTTTGTATTGGTGTCGGTAATGGGTTGGATGCTTTGAGCATTGGACTTAATTCACTAGGAATAAAAGAAGGGGACGAAGTTATTGTGCCAAGCCATACTTTTATAGCAACTTGGCTTGCGGTTAGTTTATGTAAGGCCAAGCTAGTACCTGTTGAAATTGATTACGATACTTTCAATATTAACCCAAAACTTATTGAAGAAAAAATATCCAAGAAGACAAAAGCTATAGTTGTTGTTCATCTTTATGGACAATCTGCTGATTTAGACGCAATCGGAAAAATCTCAAAAAAACACTCAATCCCTATAGTCGAGGATGCTGCACAAGCTCATGGAGTAAAATATAAAAATAAAAATATAGGATTTAATTCTGAATTTGTTGCTTGGAGTTTCTATCCCGGAAAGAATTTAGGATGCTTTGGAGATGGTGGGGCTTTAACTACTAATAATAAAGAACTGGCTGAAAAATCTAGACGACTGCGAAATTATGGCTCCGAGAAAAAATATTTTCATTCTGAGATTGGAACTAATAGTAGATTAGATTCAATTCAGGCGGCAATCTTAAACGTAAAATTAAAGTATTTAGATGAATGGAATAAAAGAAGAAATAGGATTGCTTCAAGATATAATGCAGAAATAAATAATGAATTTATTAAATTACCGATAACCTCTCAATAT
>MDTE01086653.1_pt1 | contig 15466 bp, 14 predicted proteins | sample 811231 | NCBI WGS metagenome assembly MDTE01 (sample SAMN05326651, study PRJNA326480) | marine metagenome | isolation source: seawater | place: Indian Ocean: Red Sea | collected 2010 | reverse complement strand
GGCATGGACTGGTTATGCTTGGTTTTACAATATTAATTGGATGCATACTATTTGCCCAGATGGAACTAATTCCGCCGACACCGTACCAACTTTTGGAGTTGAGCATTGTGATACTATGTGATTAAATATGTCTGACACTGTGTTAGTCACTGGCGCTAGTGGATATATTGGTAGTCACATTGTTGCTAATCTACTTGCTAAAGGACGAAGGGTGCGTGCGGCACTAAGGGCTCCGGATGACCCCGAAAGAGTGGAACATTTGAAACGACTTCCAATTGCTGAAGGTGGGGGATTGGAAATTGTAAAAATGGATTTATTTAATGAAAAGGAAGTGAATGATGCTGTTAATGGATGTACCGACATAATCCATGCTGCTGCTGCTCTTTATGTTGGAAAAATGGATGCTAAGAAAGAGGTTGTTGATCCTTCAATAATTGGTACTCAAAACATTTGTAACGCAATTGATTTATCTGGAACTGTCAAACGTATTATTCACACATCTTCTACTGCTGCAATCAGGCCAACAAAATATCAAGATGGTTTTTGTTTTACTTCAGACTCATGGGCTGATGATGCAACATTAGAAAATAACGCGTACGGGCTGGCAAAGGCGGGTGCGGAAAAATTAGTTAGAGAATGGCACTCAAAGAAAAAAAGGGGTGAAATAAAATTAGTAACGATTCACCCTTGTGTTGTTTTTGGGCCACCAATGTCAAAAAGGCATCTATCAGGAAGTTTGGGGTATATTGAGGCATTTGTAAAACGAACATTGCCAAAATCTATGCCCATTCATATTAACATAGTAGATGTGAGAGATGTTGCTGAATCACATGTTAGGGCGCTGGATAAAGGCAAAGATTCTGGTCGTTATTTGGTCGTAGGTGGAGATATGTGGATGAAGGAAGTTGCTGATGTTTTGAGGGGTGCTTATCCTGAAAGAAAATGGGCAAAGGGGGTACTACCATATTCGATATGTTTAGTTGCTGCGTTTTTCCATCCCAAAATTAGTATTAAATGGGCAAAGACACATTTACGCCACCACTGTACATACGATGCAAGTCCAGCAATGAATGATCTTAATATGGAATTCAGAGATATTGAAGATTCAATTATAGATAGCGTGCCGCCAATAATAGAACATAATTGGATTTGACCAAAACATTAGGGCCTAGTTACCCACCCGTCACTTAATGCAACCGAGTGATGTGTGGGGTGAGAGGTGGAATAGCAACCCTGACCCGTTGGCTAGAAGGTGGATGGAAACTGTAGTTGCAAAACAAAGCATGGTGGTTCTAGCTGCTGACCGTTATACTATGGACGATTTAAATCAACTATTGGATGATGTTGCGCCACATGTTTCCGCACTAAAAACTCATGTGGATTTAGTTGATGATTGGGATCCTGAAAGTTGGGATGAGTTTTGTTCCCGTGCTAAAGATGCTGATTTGTTGATTTTTGAAGATAGAAAACACGGGGATATAGGTAAAATTGCTAGAGACCAAATGGGGGGTGTATATGATTCTCGTTCGTGGGCTGATTTGATGACTGCCCACTTAATTTCTGGACCTTCAGTTCTTGATGGTATGCAAGAAGGTTGGTCTAATGTTGGAAGACAAGGGGGGGTTCTAATTCTAGCACAAATGAGTAGTGCGGGAAATTTATTAGAAATTCCCGGATATACTGATGCAGTAGTTGATGCAGGAAAAATACACCCTGCTTGTTTTGGATTTATTGGAAACGGTTCTAGGCCAGATGAATTAAGTGAGCTACGAAGTAAAGTCGGACATGTGAAAATGATTTGGACCCCTGGAGTTAATATCGTTACTGGGGATGCTGAATTGGGGCAAAGATATGGAGACCCACGTGAAGCTGTGATGGCTGGTTCTGATGGGATAATTGTGGGTAGTGGAATACATCGAACGGATTCACCTAGAGATGCTGCGAAAAAATATGCTAATGTTTCATGGAATGCTTTACTAGAAAGAAGTAATATCTTGGAATGATAATTAGGATTGGATATTATGGATGAAGTGGATTTAGTGTTATGGCTAGTTGCTGCAGCAATCACTTTTGGATTAATGATGATGGCTGGCTGGCAAATATGGATTCATCATAAACTGGATGAAAGAATTGATGCGTGCGACCCAAGCCTCCTAAGCAGTGTTTCACACAGAGTTGAAACATCTACAGATGCCCCACATGGATCTGTTATTGTCCCATACGTTCCGGTTCAAATGGTAAATGTCAAAGAATTACAAAAACCTGTAGTTAGTCAAAGGAAATTAATGGGGAAGGATGAATAATTAAAATGAGATGTATCCCAATTCATTCAAACCATAACCGATTGCTGCTGCCGCCCCTATGAAAAGTAAAATGGAAATGATAAGTAATCCTCTACCCTTTTTTCTTCTCTTTGGTGGTGGTGCTAATGCTGGGAGGGCAGATGGTGGCGGGGGCGGGGGTAACTCTTCCAATTCTATTTCAATTTCAGTAGAGTCGGTTTCTATTTCAGGATATAATTCATCTAAATCATCAAGACCCGGAGCATCTGGAATGTCACCAATTATTGTATCCCACATTTCATCAAATGATGATTTGCTAACTGGTTTCTCCAATAATGCTACAGCACCTGCACTAAATGCTGCATCTCTTGAAAGGTTCATTTTGTTTCGGGGGCTGGTGAAAATTATTCTTGTCTGATTACGTGATTCTCTCATCTCTAATGCAGCTATATGTCCATCTAAACCAGGAATATCAAGAGAAATTACGACAAGTTCTGGGCTTTCTGTAATAAACAAATCTACTGCTTTATCGCCATCTTTACATTCAATGATTTTGTAATCTTTTTGTCTTAAAATTTCTTGCATCCTGTATAGTGACATTGCGTTATTATCAACGAGCAACGCCAGGGGTGCGTCTTCATCTGTAACATCAACTACTCTAACCATCAACCCCCTCCCTTAATTTTGCCATGCTAATAGTATTATCAAAGAGTCGGTGATTTATTCTTCTTCACTAGTAAGGACTTCAGCTGGAGCATCGGCTGGTTCAGTAAATGTCTTTTTCAATTCCTCAGCATCTTCTTCTTCTGCTTTTTTCTTAGCAATATTTTGCGGAGCTGCGACAAATTGCATTTTCAATTCTGTGATTATCCCTTGAAGAAATTTCTCCTCGGCATCTTGAAGATTGCCGGTTGTTAATTTATGTAAAACTGAAATAATATCTATTGCGGCCTTTGCTTCATGAATATTTGCTGAATGATTACCGTCATGATCTGGTAAATGACCCATCGCAACTAATGCAGAACGTTGTAACATCTGTACTAATCCAAAAAATTGTTGGCTCTCTTCAGTTTCTAAAAAATTATCAGTCATGCAAATACCTCTTCAATTAACCAAGTTGGATCAAATTGTTTCAAATCATCATATCCTTGTCCAATTCCTGCAAGAACTATTGGTTTATTTGTAGCATGGGCTATGGAAAATGCCGCACCACCTTTAGCATCTGTATCCAATTTACATAATACAGCCCCATCGAATTTTAACATCTTTTGGAACTCCACGGCTTGCTCTACTGCATCATTACCTGCAAGTGCATCACCAACAAACAAAACAATATGTGGTTTAATTACGCGGTGTACTTTGCGTAACTCTTCCATTAAATTTGATTTGTTTTGCATCCTACCTGCTGTATCAACTATTACAACATCCATTCTTCTAGCCCTAGCATGTTCAATTGCATCTCTAGCTATTGCTGCAGCATCACCACCCCTTTGACTACTTATACACTTAATTTCAAGACGTTCTGCATGAGTTTCTAATTGATCTATTGCTCCGGCTCGAAAAGTATCTGCTGCTGCTAAAACTACTCTGAGTGATTTCTGTTTCAACCTATTAGCTATTTTCGCAGTTGTTGTTGTTTTACCTGTTCCATTGACACCCACCATCATTATCACAACGGGATGATCTCCAGAATCAATCAAAGATTCTATCGTTGCATCAAAGTCCCAGTAACCAGCTTCAAGAAGAAATTGTAATGCTCTTTTTAATGATGCTTCGACAACTTTGGATAAATCTGCACCCTTTCTCAACCTACTTCCAATTAACTCATTTTTTAATGCATTAATTACCTCTTCAATTGATATTTGACTCATATCTGATTCTAATAAAACGAGTTCCAGTTCTTCTAACATTATATCAAGTGCCGCTCCACTTTTGATTATTTTACCGCCCTTTTCAACAACACCACCACCTAGATCAATTTTGAGTTCTTTGCCGCTATCTGTATCCACTGTTGATGGGCCGCTTGACCCCCTTGGTGCGCTTTTTACTTCAACGAGTTTTCTTCCAGTTGTTGAACGCATGATGTGTAAATCTACTTTGGAGCCTTCCGGGCGTGTTTCTTGATCAACATCGTATCCCATTTTTTTGAGCTTTTTTCTTTCCCTCTTAGCTATCTTTTGCTTTTGTTGAATTCTCTTTCTTTCCTTTTTCTCCAATGTAGGTGAAATCGGAATTGGGATAGGGTCATCCTCTAAATCATCCCAATCGTCTTCATCAACTTCAGTAATTGAATCAATAGTTTCTATGTCTTCCCAATCACTTTCATCTTGTTCTAGATGTGGGGTTTCTTTTTCCTGGTTTTTGTTTAATTCTATTTCTTCTCGTTCAATCAATGCGGCTTGCGCTTCTTCTGATTCTTCATCAGCAGTTAATGAATCAATATCAGTATCATCGGCTACTTCTTTGATTCGTTTTCTAAATCTATCAAAAAAACCCATCAAATCACCTCAGTCATCTAATGTTAATTCGCCCGAAATGTTTCGTTTTCGTTTTTTGGAGGATGTTTGTTTGTCTTCAATTTCATCGTCATTAATTATTTCTTCTTTTTCGGTTGTTTGTAACAATTCTGCTCCCGCAGTAAATTTACTCGCTAGTTGTTTCACATTTTCTTCTTTTTCATCGAAATCGGTCTGAAGAGATTTGATTAATTCTTCAATATCAGTAAATCTTGATTCTAATATTTTAATCGCTTCAGAAATCGGCCTTTCAGCTTGAATTCCACTACCAATATCTATTACCACAGTTGGATTGTTTGGGTTATCTACTATCAATTGTGTTCCAGAACCCAATGGAATCATCATTTTATCGGATTTATCCGTGTTAATAGAGGAAAGAGCGGAAATAATTTCTCGATGTTCAACTAATGCACTACTCAAATGCTCTATTTGCTCACCAAGTGCTGTGAGTTGCTGCCGATTCATCTCCACTAGACGAGCAATTTGTTGCAACTCTCCTGCGTCCACTTGACAACCCCCAACAAACATCCGTAAGGCCGAGGGTCATGAAGCCGTCGCTGATATTTTCATGGGTTATATCCATAACTAATATAGAAACTCAATAAATCGGAGAGTGGTTAAGTGCGCATCGAAGGAAGCCGAATATTGGTAACTGGTGGTACTGGTTCAATCGGTTCTGAAATTGTTAGGCAACTGTTGAAAAGATCCCCCGCACATGTAGTTGTTTTCTCCAGAGATGATTCAAAACACTTCTATTTTCAGCAAGAATTGGCAACTTATGACAATACTACATTCATTATCGGAAATGTAAGGGATCGGGAAGCATTGGCTAGGGCCTTTGTTGGGGGGATTGATATTGTAATTCATGCAGCTGCACTAAAACATGTATTGATTTGCGAGCAAAACCCAACTGAAGCAGTGAAAACAAATATTCTAGGTACTCAAAATGTTGTAGATATGGCAAAAGAGAACAATGTGAAGGTAATGATGATGATTTCAACTGACAAAGCTGTAGCTCCAACATCTACAATGGGCGCAACAAAGTATGTTGCTGAAAAATTAACAATCGATGGAAACTTAACGGGTGATACAAAATGTGCTTGTGTCCGCTTTGGAAATGTTCTAGGGAGTAGAGGTTCTGTAATTCCTGCAATGGTTAAAGGAGTTAGAGAAAGAAATAAAATCTGGATTTCTGATGAAAGGGTGACTAGGTTCGCTATGCCAATTCCTGATGCTGCTACTTTAGTTCTTGATGCGACTGAATTATGTAATGGTGGTGAAATCTTTGTGTTGAAGATGAAATCTTTCAGCCTTCAACAATTAGTTAGAGTGATGAAGAATATGCCATTTGCAAGTTCGGGATTTGAAGTTGAAGAAAGGGGATTGATTAGAGCTGAAAAATTGCATGAAGATTTGATTACTAGCGATGAAATTAGAAGATTATGGGAGTCAAAATCACATTATATTGTAGCCCCACCTGCTGGAGAATGGAGTCCTGATAATAATATGAAAAAGGTGGATATGGATGATTATAATTCAAGTGGGGGAGAGGAATTTTCCGATGATGAATTAGCACAACACATCCACGATTGTGTTGTTGCATTAGGTCTTGACTGATGTGAGATTATGATTGGCGTCACCGGGGCTACCGGATTTATTGGGAAACATTTGATGAACGCACTTGGGGATTCTGCAATACCAATTAATATGAGGGATGATGATAAGGATATTATGAATTTGTTAATGGAAAATAATATCAAAATAATCATTCATTTAGCAAATCCAACGCCTTCTATTAATCAAGATGATGTTGGAAAAAAGGGTATTGAATTAGGGGAGAGGATTGTTGATATCGCTGATTCTATTGGAGAAATTTATTTTATTTTAATTTCATCAATCCGGGTTTATCCAAATGGTTTTGAAACATTTGACAAAAATACACCATTAGAGCCTATCGATGAATATGGTAGAGGAAAGGTTGCAGTTGAAAATATAATTAAAAAATCAAAACATAGGGTTTTGGGGTTGCGTGTTTCTAGTGTAATGGGAATTGATTTGGATGGAGCGCCAAGAGGTTTAATTGGTACATTTGTTAATCAATCTATGAAATATAGGGAATTGAAAGTGATGGGGGATGGATCAGCAAAAAAGGATTTGATTCATATTTCTGATTTAATCAAATTGTTGTTAATTTTAGTCGAACAAAAAAGTCCGAAAAGTGATTTGTTCTTGCCAGTTGGTGGGGGTAAATCTTGGACTGTTTTGGAAATTGCTAATTATATCTCTAAAGAAACGAATTCTGAAATATCTTTCATTGAACCTGCTATTTATGAATTATCAAATTCAGTAAATATTAATGATATTTGTGAATTGTCTGGCTGGTCTCCAATATGGACAATTGAAAATATGATTTTGGAATCAGTTGGTGGATTAGAATGATGGTAGAGGCTAGGAACACCTCTACCCTTATTCACTTATACGAGAAAATAAAACCTGAGATTTCTGACATTGTTAAAAATTATGAGAATGAATTCGGTGTGGGTCCTGTTTGGATTATTAGAGTACCTGCTCGTTTATGTCTCGCAGCAGATCACACAGATTATTGGAACGGATTTACTGCTGAATTAATTACAATGGCAAGTGATTCACAAGAAATGATATGCGTAATAGGTGCTAGAGAAGATGGTTTGGTTTCGTGTGTGAGTTCTGAAAACAAATTTGAATCATGGACAAAAAAATTCGATGATGTGAAGTTTGATTGTGATAATTGGTTAGATTGGTTAGGAAGTATGAATGTACCAAAATCACATTGGTCAAATTATGTCATGGGTTCTGTTTTCTATGCTAAAATGCACTATGAAATTAAATTTGGATTTAATATGTATATTTCATCTACAATTCCGCCTGCCTCCGGTGCATCTTCATCATCTGCTTTGGCAACATCTTCTATGTTCGCAATTAAATTAGCAAATAATTTGAATATTAATTTAGAAAAAATGGTGAAAGAAACTTCTGAAGCTGAATGGTTTTGCGGAACAAGAGGGGGTATGATGGATCACGCCACAATGTTATTTGCAGAAAAAGATGCGGCCCTAAGACTCACCTTTAATCCATTTTCAAATGAAATAATTTCATTTCCTATCGAAATGAAAGAATGTAAATTTTCAACATTATTTACCCACCCATCTGAGAAGGGGGGTGCAGTAATGCGCGCTTTCAATGAGTTGTCATTAGTTGCTAGAGAAATTGCCCCTAGACTTTTGAAAAATGATTGGTATGAAAATAGATTTGAATATGAAAAAATATTACCTCAGGTTCTTACTATTAAGGAAATATGTGATAGGTGGCCGGAAGATGAAAAAAGGTTAAGTGAAATATATCCTAATTTATTTGTAGATGAAAATTTAGAAATTAAAATTAGAGACCGTTTTCGTTTTGCAATGCGTGAATTGGAAAGAAGTAAAAATATGCAAAAAATACTAAAAAAATCAAATTGTAATCCGAATGATATTGGAGAAATTATGAATGATTCTTGGGTTGATTCCGGTGAATTATATGGCATTAGAACAAAAATGATGGATGATTTGGCATTGAAATTAAAGAGTGTTCCAGGTGTTTTAGGAATCAAAGTTATGGGTGCTGGTTTCGGGGGAAATTTGTTAATTCTATCAGAAAAAAATGTGGATTTGAAGGGCGTTGGTTTTGAAAATATTTCTGAATTCCAGGCCGGTAGTGCTGCGTCTTTTATTGATGTAAAGGACGTTTTACCGACATTAGACAATTCACCACCATTAGCTGCAATTCTACTGTGCGGCGGAAAAGGAACTAGAATGTTGGAAAAAGGAATCACTACACATAAACCGTTACTGAAATTGAATGGTGTCCCTTCAACTCGTTTGGTTATTGAAAAGTTGAAAAAATCAAAAATGGATTTCAAACAAATCATAGTAATTGTTCCACCTGAAATGAAGGATGAATATTCGGTTGATTTGAATGATTTAAATGTAAAAATTGTAATACAAAAAAATGCATTGGGCACAGGAGATGCTGTTTTGTGTGCTCTTGATGATTTACTTTCTCCGATAAAACATGTTTTCGTTTCTTTTGGAACTCAACCATTGATTAGGGAACAAACAATTGAGTCGTCTTTAGCACATCATTTGAAAACTAAAGCAGGTTTTACCTTACCTACGACACTTAGAAATGATCCTTATGCGCCATTAATACGAGATGATTGTGGGGTGGTTGTTGGATCAATTGAAACTCATTTAGATGGTGAAAAAATGCCTTCTTTTGGCGAGACAAATGTTGGCGGTTATTGGGCTAGCAAAGAAGCCTTGGAGAGGGTTTTGAATAGGTTGTACAATGAATTATTTGATAAAGAAAAAATAAGGTACAACACTAAATCAGGCGAATTAGGGTTCCCAAATGAAATGACTCGGGGATGTATTGAAGAGGGATTGGGGGTCGAAGGAATAGCAATAGCAGACCCTGAAGAAGTGATTGGGCTAAAAACTCCTGAAAATATAATTATTATAGAAAAGTGGTTGGATAAGAGAAACGGTGTGTGAAAAATGGGAACCATTCTTTATCTTACTGATCGCTGGCCATTTCATCCTGGTGAAAGTTTTTTGAGTCAGGAAATTCGTGATTTATCACCCCATTTTGATAAAATTTTTCTTTTACCTTTGGCAGAAAATGTTGATGAAAATAGAGATTTACGAAATGTTCCTGAAAATGTTGAAGTTCTAACAGATTTAAGGCGGAAAATTTGGGAAAATTGGAAAGAAATGGGTGGTATATCAAGACTTTTTTCTGGACTATTAAAACCAATTTTGACTATTGATGAATGTTTAAGATCAAAACCGTTTAATCCAAGAGATGTTATTGGTGAGTCTGCTCAAGTTAGGTTGATTTGTAACCACATTGAAAATGAAATTAACGTAAATGAAATTGGTGCATGCGCTTCTTTTTGGCTAAACCGGGGGGCTTTTGTTTGTGCTGAATTGAAAAGAAGAAATCCACATCTTGTAGCATATGCTCGTGGCCATGGAGGAGATATATATCCTGAGAGAAGGGGGATGAAAAACTTCCCATTACAAAATTATGCAATGAAAATGTTGGATAAAGTGTTGCCAGATTCAGAAGCTGGGGTGGATTATCTGTGTTCTAAATATCCAAAAATGAAAGAAAAAATTGTCGTTGGGAGATTGGGTGTTGATAATTCTGAAATGGTTGAAGGGTCATCTGATAATGTGTTGCGTATTCTTTCAGTTTCTAGCTTAGTTCCTGTAAAAAGGGTACATTTGATCCCATTATCATTACACTTAGTTGAAAGAGAAATTATTTGGACACACATTGGTGGTGGTGATTGTAAAGATGAAGTTGAGAGAGAAATTGACGGGCTAGGTGAAAACGTGACAGTGAATTTGTTAGGCCAATTAACTCATGAAGAAGTTTTGAATTATTATTCAAAAAATTCTATTGATTTGTTCATTAATGTTTCAAGTAGCGAGGGATTGCCTGTGAGTATAATGGAAGCTTTTGCAAATGGTATCCCCGTTATTGCAACTGCAGTAGGAGGCTCTCCTGAAATTGTAACAAATGATTGTGGATATTTGTTAGATGCGGATTTTATTCCAAATGATTTAGCAGTTATCTTAGAAGATCATCAAATAGATTCAGAAAAAATGAGAGAGGCGGCGCTGAATAAACAACGAAATGAATATTCTTCAGTAGTTAATCAAGAAAAATTCGCAAGGGAAATAAATGAAAAAATGCAGATAGGGAATTGATTATTCTTCCTCTGATGATGTCGTTTCTGTAACTACTTGTGATGGTATTTCTCTATCATTTCTAAAGGCGGAGATTACTTTTGCTTCTTTAGAAATTGAAGGATCTATCTGTTCAATTGAATCTATAGTAATAGAACGACGAGTTACTCTATGGCGACTACCTAAAGTCGAAAAGAGTCTGTGTTTGGCGTCTTCTTCATCATTAGCCATTATATCTTGTAAAAATGGTTGAATTGTTTTTCCATTGGGGAACTTCCCCACAACGCGGTAAGCCTTCATTAAGCGGGCGACTTGGGTTGTCGTCTTAAACGCGGCGGGGAGTCAAGGGGTATGGAGCGGGGGTCTGGTGCTGTTGCTGTGACGTTGTTGCTATTGTTACCAATGCCTCCAACTGAATTTTTTAATGAAATTGAATATGGAGAAATTATTATTGAAAATGAATTACGTTGGTCAGTTGAAGAATGGAACGATTTGGTGAGTGAAGGAATACAACCAATACGACAATTGAGTGAAAATGAATTATTAGCATGGGGGCCATTAGATGAACATGAATTATCAAAAAAATTAACTGAGTTTCGAGGTGAAGTGACAAACGTGGAACAATTTTTGGTGATATTAGAACCTAGGTTAAATGATGTAATTAGAAATGATATTACAGAAAAAATACAAAAATTAAAATTGAATCCTGAAGTTATTTACTATCCATCGAAAAATTCGCCTTTATCTCAAATAATTATAATTACACCAAATGTTCCATTTTCTAATTGGTGGGGGGAATTAGAAAAGATTCACGGCTTACATTGGGTAGAACCCGTGTTAGAAACAAATGGAAGGAATTCTGTTGCTGCGGCAATAATGCAAAATGGTGCAGTAAATTCTCATCCTGCTTGGTTATTGGGGCTTGATGGGAGTGGAGTTATTATTGCAAATGCTGATTCAGGAATTGATAGGGACCACGAATGTTTTCGAGAAGCTACTGAGCAGGGGGCTTCTGGTAGTGAATGGAATAATGCCACGGGAACGCCTGGCCAATCCCATAGAAAAATATTGGTTCTAAACGAAAGTATTGATGATTGGGATTCGCCTAATGATAAAAATTACGGACATGGAACCCATATTGCAGGAAGTCTGACGTGTCGATCTATTTGGGAAATTGCTGCTGAAAATAGAGGTGATTGGGTAAATTCAACACCAGGAGAAGGGACTTCAATTGCACATGGTTCGAAATTAATTGTTGAAGATGTGGTTAATAGTGATGGTTGGAATATACCGCCGATTAGTGATTTGTTTTGGGAGGCTGCAAACAACGGTGCGGTAATTCGATCAGATTCATGGGGTGATGATACTACTAATTATACAGTAAGAACTAGTCAATTTGATACTTGGCTATACCAAATACCTTGGTCAATCTCTTTTGTTGCTCCTGGAAATACAGGAGCTGAAATACTTGAACCGGCAAATGGTTTGAATGTTGTTTCTGTAGGGGTTGCAGCGAAAGATGGAACCAATGATTTGTGGACTTTATCACCCAGAGAATCAACTGCACAAGGAAAAATGGGGGTGACAATTGTTGTTCCTGGCGAAGATATAATTTCCGCTAAATCGGATGGGGCGCATTCATCAAATAATGGAGAATATAAGAGTTCAACTGGCACATCAATGGCCACACCCCAAGCTGCTGCTTATGCTGCGATCATTCAACAGATGGTTGAAGATGGTTGGTTATCAAATAATGAAAGTAGAACAAAGGTTACTACAGCATCACTGCGTCCAAATTGGGCTGAATCTATTAATAATAATTTGAGTTCTGGAAATATATTACTTGGTGAAGGGTTTGTTCCATCTGGGGCATTGATTAAAGCATTGATGACATTAAGTGGGGATTCTCTTGAAGGGGGAAGGCAAGCTGAATTAGTTCTGGGTGAGGGGCCCGATAATCAACAAGGTTGGGGGAGGGTGAACTTGTCAAATCTTGTTGACTTTGAAAAAATTGAGGAAAATATTGGGAATGGTAATATTGAACCTGGAAAAAATATTTGGATTCATGATTCATTTAGACTTTATGATAATGATTGGCAAGGGTTAGTTCGGGGGTGGTCAAATGGTGATAATACATATTCAACAACAGACCATAATTGGAATGGAGATGGTGCTGTGGGCCCTTTCCTTTCTACTGGCGAATTTGTAGAGTGGGATGCTCCATTGATTGATGGGGAAGATTTGGAAGTACAATTGGTGTGGAATTCAGCGCCAAATATTGACTTTGTAGATGATTTAAATTTACAAATCATATTACCTAATGGGCAAATTTATTGGGGTAATGACTTTGGAAATAATGGAGTGAAAAATAACACAGAAAATATTGAAGGTGTGCATATCAATTCTACAAATTTAATTGGAATAGAAAGTGTAAAAATCAAAATTATTGCAGAAAATGTGAACATTGGACCAAATTCAGGAGTAATTGGATTAAATGGTGATAAAATTGGATTTGCTATTGCTGCTAAAGGCGTGGATCGAAATAATGTTCATGCAAAAAATGCTTGGCATAATAACGACAGGAATGTAGAGCAGGGTGGCGTTTTCACCTTAGAAAATAGTATAATAATTATTTTAATTACAACTATTACTATCACATCATTAATTGTGATTGATAAGACTAGATTATCAGACGATGAGGAATTATATCCAACTATGACCGAAGGTCAACCTTCAAACCATGAAGGGGTCTCCCTGCAATCAGCGGTAGTAGCGCAAACAGGTGATGAAGATGAGTGAAAGATTGTACATCGGAATTGATTTAGGAACTTTTCAGTCGACAATTTCTGCGTCGAATGGAACGAATGAAAGTGTTCAGACAGTAGTTGGAAAACCAAAGGACCCAATTGCTAGAAATTTCTTGAAGAAGGATACATTGTTCGGTCAAGAAGCTTTGACTAACAAATTAGCATGTAATTTGTATTATCCGCTTGCTGCTGGAGTGACACAAGATGATGAGAATCATTTGGCTGCCGCAAAATCTTTTGTGACATATCTTGTTGAAACTGTCGATCCTGAAGAATATGATGAAGTGTTTGGAGTTATTTGTTCTCCATCACATATTTCATTTGTAGATAAGTCGAATTTGGTCAGTATTCTACGTGGGCAAGTTAATGCAATTATGGTAGTTAGCGAACCTTTCGCTGTAGCATTTGGATTGGACGAAGTAGGTGGTTCAATTGTTGTTGATATTGGTGCAGGTACAACTGATATTGCAAGAATTTATGGAACATTCCCAAGTGATGATGACCAAGTTACAATTAGTGAAGCGGGTGACTGGATTGATGAAAGATTGATGGAATTAGTTGCTAAGAAATTTACTGGTGCTCAATTGACAAAAGACATGGTTAGACAATGGAAGGAAGATGGTTCTTATGTTGGTGGAGATGAAAGAGAGCAAATGGTAGAGCTGTCGGTTGATGGAAAGAAGCAAATTGTTGATATTGGTGACCTAGTTCAAATCGCATGTGAGGAATTGGTGCCTCATTTAGTTCGTGCAGTAAAAGCAATTGTTGCTGGCGCTGATCCTGAATATCAAAACATCTTGAGAAATAATATCATTTTATCTGGAGGGGGTTCTTTAATTGAAGGAATTGCTGACAGAGTCGCTGATGAATTGGCTGATATTGGTGATGTACGCGTATGGGCATGTGATGACCCAATGGTGAGAGTTTCTGATGGTGCATTGAAACTATCAATGGTAATGCCAGATGATCAATACACTGCTATTAGTTGAAATCAACGGAGGGACCCTAAAGGGTCCTAAGAAGGGCTTTCTTTACCTATTGTGAAGGTGAAGGTTCAAAAATGACCCGCACTCGATGAGTGCCGATTGGACATGGGGACGATGAAGAGTACTAATGGAATATCGAGCCCTGGGGGGGATGTGGATCGAGCCGCGTTGGCAGGTATGCTGGCAGGATATAATAGCGAGCAGTTAGTCGATGAGGTGATTACCGCATGGGAAGAATTGGCTTCTGCAAATAAAGAATTGGCCACTTCAAATCAAAAAAATAGAGTCCTAGAATTGGATTTAGCTGAAAGAAATGAATTGGGAGCTCCTGAAAGAGCCCGTTTAATGAAAGTTGAAGAAGATCTGAAAGAACGTGAAGCGAGAATTATTCACCTTGATCGAATGTTAGATGATACTCGAAAGGAAAAAGAAAAAGTTGAAAATTCTGTTGGGGCAATTAGAATCGATGAATTAGAAAGGAATGAAACTGAACTTTCTGGAAAAGTTGAGGAACAAGCAAATGTTATCAACGAATTAGAAGCAAAATTAGATCAATTAGTAGACGCTTTAGAAAAGGCTGCTGAAGCGGGTTTGACTTCAATTACTGCAGATGAAGTGAGACAATTAAACAGAGAACTTGAAGAAGCCCATAGAAGAATAGAATCAGAACAAGTAGAAAATACGACCGTGGGTGATGAGAGAGACAAATTGCGTGAAATGGTAGACCAAACAAAGGGACTTCTAGAACAAAGAGATTTGAGAATTAAAGAATTAGACGGGCAACTTGCTAGGATGATGGAAGGGCCTCGTTCAATTTCAGCAGAACATGATTATCTAGTTGAACAAATTGAAGAATTGAAGAGAAGACTATTGGAAAGAAATAGGGAATATGAAGCTCTAAGAAGAAGAGAAAGAAGATTGCATAGAGAAGTTTTCGAACGCGATGAGAGAATACAACAAATGCAATTGACAATAAGTGATATTGAAGGTGGTCTTGCAGATAGAACTGCTGAACTAAAGGCATTAGAAGACATACATGAAAAATTATCTGCTGAAGCACAAGGACTGAGAAGATCTGAAAGAACTAGAGAAGTCGTTAGT
>MDTE01062287.1_pt1 | contig 15466 bp, 12 predicted proteins | sample 811231 | NCBI WGS metagenome assembly MDTE01 (sample SAMN05326651, study PRJNA326480) | marine metagenome | isolation source: seawater | place: Indian Ocean: Red Sea | collected 2010 | reverse complement strand
GCGTGTCGAGCACCACTAGAACCGATGGAGACCCCGCCTGTCTAGCGGCATAAGCCACGGCCTGCAGGGACGAAACGCCAACGGCTGGCGCGCCCGTCGCAAGTGCAAACCCCCTCGCCGCAGCTATACCCGTACGGACACCCGTGAAAGATCCGGGGCCGACCGTAACTGCGACGAGATCGACCCCGGACAAATCCGTCCCTGTGGAGGCGCACAATTCCCGGACAAGCGGCACCAGTGCTTCCGCATGTCCACGCGACATGGCCAGAGATTGCGCAGCAATCTCCGTACCGTCTTGGACAAGTGCCGCCGCACAATATTCCGCGCTCGTATCGAAAGACAGGGTGGTGCTCATGCTCTGTTAATCCGGTCAGCCTGATTCGGACGGGTCATGGTAGCTTTATGATTGATTTCCAGGCGAAGAACCACATGACACTTGTCGAGATTTCCCGTCCGCGCTTCGACGTCGATATTTATATCGCCTACGCAACTTCGGACAATTTCACTGGCAAACCGGTCTATGCGCGCCCGGGGTGCTATCTTAATCCGGATGCCGCTGCTTGTCTCGAAACCGCGGTTGAACTGGCTGCCGTGCTTGGCCTCCGTTTCCGGATATTCGACGCATTCAGGCCATCGGAGGCACAGTGGGTGCTGTGGAGGCATACTCCCGATCCGGAGTTTCTCGCCGATCCGCGCCGCGGATCGCCGCATTCCCGCGGGGCGGCAGTCGACCTAACGATGATTAACGAAAACGGCGAGGCGCTAGATATGGGTACAGGGTTCGACGCGTTCACCCCGCTATCCCACCATGGAAATACCGAGATATCCGCCGAGGCCCAGCGAAACCGTCACCTCCTTATGGGCATCATGACCACGGCGGGCTGGGATTTTTACCGCAATGAGTGGTGGCACTATCAGCTTTTCGAGTCACATCGTTACGATGTGCTCAACGATGCGATCCTGCCCGCTCCGATGATGCCGCCCAGCGCCCGGAACGGCGAAACAAACTGAAGCAATTCTTCGGAAAAACGGGCTTGTAGGCGGAATCCTTCGCCTATTACAGTGGGCGATCTGCGAACTCACGCAAACCGGTAGGATAAAATGATAAGATTTGGCATCTATGCCTTCTTGCTAGCGGCCGCCATCGGACAGGCCGTCCCAGTGATGGCCTCGGATTCGGCCGTTGTCCTTATGTATCATCGGTTCGGTGAAACGGCACACCCGTCGACAAATATCAGGATCGAACAGTTCGAAGCTCATCTTGAGGAGCTGTCGCGTGAGAAATACACCGTACTCCCCCTGCCCAAGATCGTCGCCAATTTGAGGACGCGCCAGCCCCTACCCGATCGTACGGTCGGGATCTCCATCGACGACGCGTTTCTTTCGGCCTACCGCGAAGCCTTCCCCCGTCTGCAGGAAGCAGGATTGCCGTTCACGCTCTTTGTGGCGACCGCCCCGGTCGACCGCAACCTCAGCGGATTTATGGATTGGGACCAGATCCGTAAATTGCGCGATGCCGGCGTCACCATCGGCAGCCAGACCCACACGCATTTGCACATGGCACGCTCCAACGACGACCAAAACCGGGGCGAACTAGAAAAATCCAACGCCCGTTTCCGGGCGGAACTGGGGGAAGTACCGACGATGATCGCCTATCCCTACGGTGAATACAGCCTTGCCGTCGGACGGCTCTCGAAGGAAGCGGGGCTGACTGTTGGCTTTGGTCAGCATTCAGGTGTGGTTCACGCGGATTCGGACATGCTCTATCTACCACGCTTCGCGATGAACGAAAATTTCGGCGGGATCAGCCGTTTAAAGCTCGCGGTCAATGCCCTTCCCCTGACCGTGACGGAAGTGACGCCTGCGGACCCGTTGCTGTCGGAGTCGAACAACCCGCCGATCCTGGGCTTCACGGTAAAGGGACCGGCGGCAAAACGGCTATACGGCCTAGCCTGCTATGCATCTGGTCAGGGCAAAGCCCGTATTGAGCGGCTGGGCTCCCGTGTCGAGGTTCGGCTGCAAAAAGCTTTTTCATCCGGCCGGGCCCGGATCAACTGCACCATGCCCACACAGTCGGGCCGGTGGCGCTGGTTCGGCAGGCAGTTCTTCGTGCCCAAAAGCTGACGAAGGTCTCAGGCATCGGGGCCGTCTGGATCGCGCGTGACATTTGCGTCCAGGCGCGCCGCATCGAAGACCTGTAAATCATTCACACGGATGATCAGTCTGATTGTATTGATGTAATCCTCACCCCGCTCCGAATAGCGCAGAAGAGAACCCGCCAGCGCATATCCGTCCATGTGACCGATATCGGCACGAAGCGACGCTCTTAATTCGCGAAAATCTTGATAAGCGAAGTGGCTATTCAGGTTATGCACGTAGGCTTTCACGCCGTCGATCAGATGATCGAAAGCCCGCACCTTGAACTTTTTACCCTCGGGACGATCTTTCGGAACGATTCCTCCACTGTGTGCCTCATAGGCACGCTGCCCAAATAGGGCATTGCCTTCCTGTGCAAACCGGGATGTGCCCCATCCACTCTCCTCGGCAGCCTGGGCAATCGCCAGTGAAGGCGGAATGCTATCTACCCGGACAAGCAATACTTCGAAGTCGAGGCTATTGAGGCCGTAACGGTCCGCCGTATCGGCGAGCCACGCGATATCTTTCGGCGCCAGCCTCCGGCCCAGCGCCGCTTCGTCGCGCAACGCCAGGATCCGGAGCCTCTTCTGCTCTATCAGTTCGTTCGCATGAAGTATCAGCGGTAGTATCGATTTTATGAAAGTTATCTTGCGCAGATCCGCACGTCGCATTTGTTTGAGATCAGCCGGCAGGCTCGCGATAAACAAGCGTGGCACTTCTCCCCGTTCACGCACCCCATCGAGCTTGTATCCGATGCGTTCAAACAGATCCTGCAATTTACCAGTGGAACTGGCTAGCGTTACGTCGCTCAGCTTTTCGAAGCCCTTGGCGACCACAATTTCCGGCGCGCCGCGTTCGGCCTCGCCATGCTGCTGTTTCCCCGTGTGCTGCGCTGTTATCTGCACCATGGGCTCGGACATTGGCGCCCCACCAAGCGCAAAAACTGTCCCGATTGCAGCCGCCACGACAGCAACCGCCGATTTCTGAAACAGTTTCCCGGCACTTACGAACCTAGCCATCTTTTCATCCATCCTTTTGGCACCGCCTCGTCAGAGGTCGGGCACGTTGGGCTTCCGGTTCGTCATCTGGCGGCCTGTCCGCTTAATCAATTGACTCAACCCGAAGCACATCGGGGACGTAGTGTTTCAAAAGGTTTTCAACACCCAATTTCAAAGTTGCGCTCGAACTGGGACAGCCGATACAAGCCCCCTGAAGGCTCAGATACACGACACCCCGCTCGAACCCGCAATAAACGATGTCGCCACCGTCCATCGCTACCGACGGCCGCACCCGCGTATCAAGCAGTTCCTTGATGCGCGTCACGGTCTCGTCGTCTTCGTCGCCACCGTCAGCGTCTCCATTGTTTCCCTCGGGGATCACGGCCGTTTCGCCCGACAGAAAGAACGCAGAAACCGCTTCGGCGACGACTGGCTCGAGCGAGTGCCAGTCTGCGGCGGTTTGCTTCGCGACCGAGATGAAATCGGCCCCGAGAAACACGCCTGCTACCCCATCAATTTCGAACAACCGCTGAACAAGCGGTGCGTTGCCGGCTTCTCCCGGCGATGCATAATTTGCCGTTCCGCCTGTCATCACCGGGCAACCAGGAAGAAACTTCATCGTCACTGGGTTAGGGGTGGTTTCAACGATTACGTTAACTATGGCACACCCGATTCCTACCTAGACCTTTCTCTTCCTGAACCATGTTCAGACTAGATCCGACAGTGTGAAAATGAGTCAAGCTAAGGTTAAGATCAACCCCGTTTCGGCCCCCTGCGATTCGCCCCTGAGCAACCATTTAATACGGTGACTGCTTTTATTTCGTCTTCGTTTGGGAGACAAAATTTTGTTAGATGAAAAACCAAGGTCGGCACCCAAAGACTGGGCGATCCCGATAGCTAGATGCCGTATCGGCAGTTCCTCTTTCAGTGAACACGTCCGTCCGATCAAAAATTAACCATTCCAAATGCCAAAATAGCGGTTTTTCAGGAAAAATCAGACGTCATGTGCGCCACCGCAGAGTTTCTTCGGAAAGCGGATTTTCAAATGGTTTGCCCGCTTCTGCAGACCGCTCCCACTCGTTCTTAATTCGGAAATACCACTTTGCCTGTTGATCAGGCTGGCCGGCGAGACGCAGGGCGGGCTTCCAGCGAAGACCCCGCGCCTGCTTAACGAAGACCGCCTGGTCCTGGGCCAGAAACGATCGGACGAATGGCATGGCGGCAGGCCGGAAAAGGGTGAGCCAACGCATAGACCACCACATCATATGCGTTGTGAGGGTCCGGTTTTCGTCGATGGGCGTACACGCCGTCATGCCGCAGTAAAAGTTCCGGCCTGCCCGAATGTGTTCAATCCGGATACCGGGAAGGGCAAACGCGATCTCAACTTGTGGCGCGCCGCCGAGCAACCGGTAGATCCTGGAATTGGACGACGCGCGATGCGACGTCATGTCGAAGCCGAGAGCGCTAGGAACGAATTTCTTTTCCTTGTCGCGCCGTTCGCCGGGCCGCCGCCACCACCACGATTCATGGACATGGGGTGTGTGCGCAGGATCAATAAGACCGACTACGGCATGATCGATGCTCACATCGAAGTCGAGCGCATGCACAATTTGCGGCGGCTTGTCGCCGACGTCCGGGATTTTCGGTACTGGTACGTTTGCGCCGTCGCCCCCACCGACCCAGACCCATATAATCCCCTGTTGTTCGCGCAGGCTGTAAGACCGCACGTTTATCTTGCTGAGATCGACTGGATCGTCGTCGACCAGTGCTGGAATTGTCGTGCACTTCCCATCGATGCCGAACGTCCAGCCGTGATAACAGCACTCGACCTGATCGCCCTTGATACGCCCTTCCGACAGCGGGGCGCCGCGATGGGGACAGTTGTCCTGCAGCGCGAAGGCGGTCCCGTCACCCGTGCGGCCGAACACTACCGGCTGAGCGCAAATTTCTCGGTGCACAAGCTTGCCGGGCTGAAGAGCCCGGGACGCAACGCCGAAATACCAGATGTTCTTTAGCATGAGCCGGGTTCGAACTACGGTCAGGTCAGCATATCAAGCTGTTCCTGGCTCAGATTGCCGGGAACGATAGTGATCGGGATGGGAAACTTGCCGGACATCTTGCCACCGATCGACGATACCAGCGGTCCCGGACCTTTCTTGTCGATCCCTGCCCCAAGCACCAGGATCGAGATACGTGGCTCCTCTTCAATCAGCGCGAGAATCGTCTCGGACGGCTTCCCCTCCCGGAGATACAGTGTGGGCATTTCGTCGGTCCATTCCTGGACCTCTGAAGAGTATTGCTGCAGGAAGCCCTCCGCTTCTTCGCGAGCCTCCTCGCGCATTTTTTCCTCCACGGACATCCAGTGCTGGAATTCCGCAGGCTCCATGATGTAAAGCAGGGCCAACCGGCCGCCTGTCCGTGCCGTGCGGCGCGCCGCGAAATAAATAGCGTTCCGGCATTCGAGGGTATTGTCGACCACACACAGGAAAATGCGGTTGTTGCGCTCTTCCTGTTCAACCGGTGCATCCGCATCTAGCGCCGTATCCTCAGGCGTCGGCGCCATAGGATCTTCGTTCATGCTTAAGCCCTCCTGAAGATAACGCCCGCGAGCCAGCCGGCCATCAACGCGATCACGATGGCTATGGCACCGTACCACGGCGCCTGGTCATGGGCGAAATTGTATAGCTGCGCTTCCAAGCCGACCTTGCGGACTGGCAGAGATGTTGTTTGCTGACTGATCGGTTTCCCGTCTTTAAACAGGTAAACATTCACTTCATAATCGCCGATCGGTACGTTGGCAGGGAACGGTATCGTCGACCGGAACAGAAGATCGCGCATGATCTTGATGTCAAAAATATCTTCGCTGTAAAGACGAAGTCGCTTCTTGTTCCTGATCAACGCCTTGCGGAATTCGATGATCTCTGCCGGAGTCCTCTCCGACCGAGTAAACAGCTCGATTTCAGCAACGCCGATTTCAAGCTGATCGAGAATTTCCGGCGTCGCGATTTCGTGAAGTGGCCTGGAAGCAGCGATGCGATAGTAGGCAGGCGCGCCTTTAAAGGTGACCGAAGCACCGTTCACCCAGATCCCCATCAGACGCTCCTTACGGCGGACGACTTCGTCGCGGTGCGGCCCGATCACCGTGACGACGATATCTCCGTAGCCTTCCATCGCACCGAACAGCATGAGTTCGGCCCCGCTGAACCCGGTCGAGATCGCCACCTCGCTGCTGGACAGATCAACCGCTAGCCGCTGTGCCTGCGCAACCGGAATAAACGCCAGAAGGCAAATCAAAAGGGCAAGCCTACACGCCGCCATCAGTGTTCCCCCGCCCGGCCGAGGCTGAACACGTCTTCCGGCGTCGCTACCAGTGTCCACGCGACCCGTGCACAAACCGCCAGCACGATCAGGCCGAGCGCGACCCGCACTTCTTCGCCGCGGAGCTTCTCGCCAACCCGCGCGCCGATCTGTGCGCCAACTACGCTTCCTAAGACTAATAGCATCGCGAGCACGATATCCACCGTCTGGTTGTTCACCGATTGCAGAAAAGTGACATTGGCGGTAACGAACACAATCTGAAAAAGAGACGTACCTACCACCACCGACGTCGGCATGCCGAGCAGGTAAATCATTGCCGGCACCATCACGAACCCGCCGCCAACGCCCATGATTGCCGCCAGAATACCGACGAAGACTCCCACACCGAGTGGCAGCAACGCGCTGATGTATAGCTTGGAACGGCGAAACCTCATCTTGAAGGGCAGGCCGTGCAGCCAAGTATGATTATGGAGTTTGCGGCGCGGGGCGCTGGGATTGCGGGCGCGGAACCATGATCGCGTGCTTTCGACCACCATCAGCACGCCAATGATCCCAAGGAAAAGCACATACGCAACGGCGATCACAAAATCGATCTGACCGATACCGCGCAGAAACGTGAACAACCAGACGCCGAGAGTAGACCCGATAAACCCGCCTACCAGAAGAACGACCCCCATCCGGACATCGACGTTGCCACGCCGCCAGTGCGCCAGCGCCCCTGACACCGATGCGGCGACCACCTGGTTCGCCTCCGTGCCAACCGCCACAGCGGGGGGAACACCTATGAATATCAAAAGGGGCGTCATCAAAAACCCGCCGCCAACGCCAAACATGCCTGACAGGAAGCCCACCATGCCGCCCAGCCCAAGTAGCAACAGCGCGTTTAGCGACATTTCGGCGATGGGCAGGTAAATCTGCATGGTCAGAGCGTGGCCGGTCTTTGGTCGAAATTCAGTCCGCGCGGGACTCAGCCTTTTTGCGCCCATCGTCCGGCGGGCGCAAGAAAAACCGGGCTTTCATCGAACATTCCTCAGCTAGAAATCAGGCCTACGATCTCGTTGATCTCCGCCAGGATCGGATCGGTGACGGCGCGGGCGCGGACCGCGCCGTCGGCCAGAATACTGTCGATATGACCGGGATCGGCCATCAACCGACGCATCTCGTCTGAGATAGGCGCAAGCTTTTCGATCGCCAGGTCGGCCAGCACAGGTTTGAAATCGCCAAAGCCGCACCCGCCAAATTCCTGCAGCACATCCTCCGAAGTCTGGCCGGACAGGGCAGCGTATATACCTACGAGATTGGTTGCTTCCGAGCGACCCTCCAGTCCGCCGGGTTCAGACGGTAGCGCATCCGGATCGGTTTTTGCACGGCGGACCTTCCTCGAAATATCTTCCGCGGTGTCGGTAAATGTGATGCGCGACTGGTCGGACGGATCCGACTTCGACATCTTCTTGGTCCCGTTGCGCAGGCTCATGACCCGCGTGGCCTCGCCGAATATCAGGGGCTCCACCTCGGGGAAGAACTCAACACCGAAATCGTTGTTGAATTTCTGTGCAATGTCGCGCGTGAGCTCGAGGTGCTGTTTCTGGTCTTCGCCGACCGGGACGTGCGTGGCCTTGTACGCCAGGATGTCTGCCGCCATCAGGTTTGGATATGCATAAAGGCCGACCGACGCGTTCTCGCGGTGTTTGCCGGCTTTTTCCTTGAACTGGGTCATCCGGTTCAACCAGCCGAGCCGTGCGACGCAGTTGAAAATCCAGGCAAGCTGCGCGTGCGCGGAAACCTGGCTCTGATTGAAAATGATGCTGCCTTCGGGATCGATCCCGGAGGCCAGAAACGCCGCCGTCACCTCACGGGTGTTCGACGCCAGCTCCTCAGGGTCTTGCCATACGGTGATGGCGTGTAGATCTACAACGCAATAGATGCATTCATAATTACTCTGCAGGCCGACGAAATTTCGGATCGCGCCCAGATAATTACCGAGATGAAGGTTCCCGGTCGGCTGCACGCCGGAAAAGATCCGGTCCATCTTGTTTTCCCTATGGTCGATAAGTCGGCGGGTTATCGCGTCAACGCGATGACCGGTCAAGCATACGCGTGATGTCCGACAAACGTGCGGCGCCGAACAGAACGGCGGCACCCGCAAATCCCGCAAGCCCAATCGCAATGACGGCTGCAAGGGTAAGACCCCGCGCAAAGACATCCGACGCAGCAAAATCGGCTAGCGCTTCCGAGGCCAGACTGACCGCCACAGTCATGGCGGCAGCGGCCATCAAGGTACGAGGGATCGCCCGTCGCAGCCGGACGTCTAACCTAAAATGGCCGCGTCGGCGCAGAACCAGCAACAGAATCCCCACATTGATCCAGGCGGATATTGCCGTCGCCAGCGCAATGCCGACATGCAGCAGCGGTCCCATCAGCAGCAAATTAAGCCCAAGATTGATGGCAACGCACAGGGCGGCGATTTTCACTGGAGTAACGGTATCTTCGCGCGCGAAAAACCCCGGGCCAAGCACTTTGATCAGCACGTACGCAGGCAAGCCGATGGCATAGGCGGCCAATGCCCTAGCCGTCGCATGGGTCTCGGCGGCGCCGAAGGCCCCACGTTCGAACAGTACAGCGATGATGCCATCGGGAATGACCATCAATGCGGCGGCTGCCGGTACCGTTAGCAGCAAGGCAAACTCCATCGCCCGGTTCATGCTACCCATCGCGTTGCCGTCTTCGCCTGCACGCAGCTGGCGCGACAGCAGGGGCAACAGCGCGGTCCCAACAGCGACACCTATCACGCCGAGCGGCAGCTGGTTTACGCGGTCGGCGAAGTAAAGAAACGATACGGAACCGCGCGGCAGCAGTGACGCAATAACGACATCGATCAGTAGGTTGACCTGTACCACGCCTGCGCCAACGGCGCCGGGCAATATCAGCACAAGTAGGCGTTTGACCCGGGGCGTCATCCGCGGGCGCAGCAGACGAAGCTGAAATTCGGCTCGGTGGCAGGCGATCATCAGCCACACGAACTGGGCAGCGCCGGCGATCGCCACGCCCCAGGCCAGCGCATGGCCGGGTGTTGCAACGAAAGCCGACAGCCCCAGCAGCGCGGTGATCAGGCAGAGATTGAGAATGATGGGCGCAGCGGCAGCGGCGGCAAATTTCCCCAGAGCGTTCAGCACCCCACCGAGCTGCGACACCAGTGAAATGAACAGCAGATAGGGAAACGTGATCTGTGACATCGCCACGGCAAGATCAAAGCGCAGCGGATCATCGGCAAAGCCTGGCGCGAATCCGTGCATGATCCACGGCATCGCAATCTGCAAGATGGTCACGAACAGCAGCAACGCCACCACGAAGACGGATAGCACTTCCTCGGCAAATCGACGGGCAGCATCACGCCCGCCCTCCGACATGTGCCGCGCAAATAGCGGCACGAACGCAGCGTTAAATGCGCCCTCAGCGAACAAGCGGCGAAAGAAATTCGGCAGTTTGAACGCGACGAAAAACGCATCCGCCACCGGACCAGCTCCCAGTATCGCCGCAATCAGGATATCGCGGGCAAAGCCGAGAAATCGGCTGATCATCGTAAAGCCGCCGACAGTAGCGATGGAGCGCAGCAAAGCCATTCAAGCAATCATCCGGTTATCAGTAGCCACTGACGCGGCGACGGAGCAGGCAACAACTTTGTATTCATTAGAGGCGGATTCGTGGCAAGCGCTATTCGGCGGATGGCATTCTGTCCGCCGGGTCGGCGGCGGACCGGTCCAAGCCATCAGTCGGCGGATCATCCGCATCATCGGCGCCCACTTCCTCTGTCATGACATCGAGAAGATCAGCATGAATCTGTTTTAGCTTGCTCTCATGTGTGATCTGCAATCCGAAAACATCCTTGACGTAAAACACGTCGACCGCGGTCTCTCCGAACGTCGTGATATGCGCCGAACCGATCTGCAGGTTTAGCGCCGACAGGGCGCGGGTCAGGTCATAAAGCAGTCCCTGCCGATCACGGCCATTGACCTCGATCACGGTGTGGGTGCGGCTGGCATCGTTGTCCACCAAGACGCGGGGAGCAACCTTGAAGACGCTCATCCGACTGGGAAGACCGGTATCTTTATCAAGCTCTTCGCGAGGCCGCAGCTTGCCGGCGAGGGTTTGATCGATCCGGCTGTACAACCGTGCCAGCTTGTCGGCTCGGTCGAACGCTCCGCCGTTCTCGTCCTGTACCCAGAAAGTATCCAACGCCATTCCGTCGGTTGTCGTAAAAATCTTAGCGTCGACAATTTGGGCACCGCTGACCGCCATGGCCCCGGCGATACGCGAAAACAAACCGGGGTGATCATCGGCAAAGATCGTAATTTCAGTCACGCCCCTGGACGTATCGACCCGGTTTTTCACCGTGAGGGATTCGGCGCGGGTTTCTGCTTCATGCGCGATACGCGCGTGCCACGCATGCGTATCGGCATCGAACGACAGCCAGTAGGATGGGTAGCCGCGCGCGATATGCGCTTCGATCGCTTCCGCATTCAGGTCCGCTAGGCGGGAGCGCATTTCGCTTTTCGCCTGTTCGATACGAGTTACCCGCCCGCCGGAGGAATGGCCGCCCGTCAATCTTTCCTGGGCTGCTTCGTACAGATCGCGCAGGAGACCCGCTTTCCATGCGTTCCAGACATTCGGGCCGACTGCACGGATATCTGCGGCTGTCAGAACCAGCAGAAGACGCAGGCGTTCCACCGACTGCACGATTCCGCAAAAATCGGTGATCGTCTGGGGATCGTTGATATCCCGCCGGAACGCGGTATTGCTGAACAACAAGTGATACCGCACCAGCCATTCGACGGTCTCGGTCTCTTCCTCCGTCAGACCAAACCGGGGGCAAAGGTCGAGCGCCACATCGGCGCCCAACTCGGAATGATCACCACCCCGGCCTTTGGCGATATCGTGCAACAGCACCGCCACATAGAGCGCGCGCCGCGATTTGATGTTGTGCACCACCTCCGACGAAATCGGCATTTCTTCCAGATAAGTACCGTTCTCGATCCCATGCAGAATGCCGATTGCGAAAACGGTATGCTCGTCAACGGTATAGACATGATACATGTCATGCTGCATCTGGGCGACCACACGACCGAAATCCGGCACAAAGCGCCCGAAAACGCCGGCCTCACTCAGGCGGCGAAGAGTCGATTCTGGGTCTTTTTCGGATGTCAGCATCTCGACAAACAGCCGGTTCGCTTCCGCATCGTCACGGATCGTATCTATGACATGCAGATTGCGCGTGATTGCGCGCAGCGCGTTTGGGTGGATATCCAGCTCTTCCGCCTGGGCGGTGTGAAAAAGCTTAAGAATCTTGACCGGATCGTCGCGTAAATCGCGGCCGCGGCCGACCGTCAGCCGGTTACCGTCGATATCGAAACCTTCAACCGATTTATGAAAGATACCTATGGATGGCAGGCGGAACCGGGGTTTGCGCTGGTGTTCCGCCTCCAGCGCGGCGCAGAAAATTCGCGTCAGATCACCGATCTCCTTGGCGATCAGATAATAGTGTTTCATGAACCGTTCGACGCCGCGCGCGCCAGCCCGGTCCCTGTAACCCAGCAGCCCCGCTATCTCGGACTGCAGGTCGAAAGTCAGGCGATCCTCGCCGCGCCCTGCGAGAAAATGCAGTTGGCAGCGGACATCCCAAAGAAACCGCTGGGCCCGGTCAAAACGGTGCGCTTCTTTTTTTGTCAGCACCCCCCGGTCGACAACGTTCGCAACCTCGTCGACCTTGTACAGGTACTTGGCGATCCAGTAGAGGGTCTGCAGATCTCGCAAACCCCCTTTGCCTTCCTTGATATTGGGTTCGAGCACGTAACGCGACCCGCCCATCTTTTCATGACGTGTGTCACGTTCCGCCAATTTCTCTTCGACGAACTCCGGCCCGGTGTCGTCGGCGACCTCGGCATAGAACCGACGCCGCAATTCGTTGAATAATTTCCGGTCCCCCCAGATATAGCGCGATTCCAGCATGGCAGTCCGAATCGTGAGATCTCTGCCCGCAAGACGCACGCATTCGTCGATCGAACGTGTCGCCTGGCCCACCTTGAGCTTTAGGTCCCACAGCAAGTACAGGATGTATTCGATCACCTGTTCCTGCCGGGCAGTTTCCTTGTACGGCAGGACGAAAAGTAAATCGATATCGGAGAACGGCGCCAGCTCGCCGCGACCATATCCTCCCACGGCGGCAACACACAGCCGTTCTCCCTCAGTCGGATTGGCCGCGGGATAGACGTAATCGGTCGCAAAATCGTAGATCAGGCGAATGACCTGGTCGCTCAGGAATGAAAGTGCTTCGGCGACGTCCTCCCCGCAAGCCTCGCCCGAATCGAAGCGCCGGCGTACCTCCGATCGACCGTTCGCCATTGCGGTCTTCAACATTGCCAATAGCTCGGCTCGCACTTGCTGAGGCCGGCCGTCCCCGGCGATCAGAGCATCCAGCTGGCCGACCAAGGTGGCCCGGTCGATGATGCGGCGTTGTTTGGGGATGGAAGGCATTCTTCACATACCGTTCTTTGCTTATCGACAGTATAGGGCATTGGTAAAAAATATCAGAATTTTAGCCCACGGTGCGACAGGCAAGCCGGCAGGGGTTTGATCCAGATCGCCGCTGTAGCTGCGCCGCAGGCGCAAACTAATCGTCGATATTTTTTCGCTTGCAGATGAAACAGGGCGCCATGGCATTGAACCCGCCCCCCCAATCTCGACCACTGGATCGACCAATTCGGCGACAAGCTCAAACCGCCGGTTGGCAAAAAACTCCCCTATTAAGAAGAAAGCATGATTGCGCAGATCATCATGGGCCGAATACGGGGGTCGATTTTCGCGACGATCCAGTCTCGGAGTTCTTCTATCCGCGTAAGGGCGACATGATCCTGAAGGTCGTCGACGAGGGAGAGATCAGAGACGTTCGCATCAATCAAGGCGAAGTATTCATACTGCCGCCCCTTACGCGCCATTCGCCGCAATGTCCAATACCGGGATCGATTGGGCTCGTCGCCGGCTCGCCGCGCATGGCTGGAATGCTGTATGCATTCGAGTGAGACTGTTTCGAATGCATCGTATGTATCCATCGCCATGCGGTGCCGGTGAACAAGATCATCAATGATCTGCCGCCCCTGAATGTTTCGTTTTACTCCGACGAGGCCCAGCCTAAATGCGACAGCTACGGTGCGGTACATCCCGGCTAGGGCAAGCCGCCGCCAGGCTGGCTGGGTCTATGCGTCGCCGGTGAGGCCTTTCAGCCGATAGAGTAATTCCAGCGCTTCGCGCGGCGACAGTTCGTCCGGATTTATATCGCCAAGCGCCTTCTCGACCGCGGAAGGTACGGCAGCGGCAGGCGCCTCAGTCACGGATGCGGAAAACAGCGGCAGATCGTCGGCCAGCCTGGCCAACGCGCCCGACTGTTCGCCTTCTTCCAGGATGCGCAGAACTTCATGGGCGCGGGCGACGACGGCAGGAGGCAAGCCGGCAAGCTTCGCAACATGCACGCCATAGGATTGATCGGCGGTGCCGGCGATCACTTCGTGCAGAAAAACAACCTCACCCCCCCACTCCTTCACCCGCATGGAATGACAGGACAGCGCCTCGAGCCGCGACGTCAGTGACGTCAGTTCGTGGAAATGGGTTGCGAATAGCGAGCGGCACCGATTGACCTGGTGCAGATTCTCCAGTGTCGCCCAGGCGATCGACAGGCCGTCGAACGTCGCCGTGCCGCGTCCGATTTCATCGAGAATCACCAGCGACCGATCAGTGGCCTGGTTCAAGATGGTTGCGGTTTCGACCATTTCGACCATGAAAGTAGAGCGACCACGTGCCAGGTCGTCAGCCGCGCCGACCCGGCTAAACAGGCGATCCACGACGCCGATATGGGCATCGTCTGCCGGCACGAAAGAGCCGGCCTGAGCCAGCACCGTAATCAGCGCGTTCTGACGGAGGAAGGTCGATTTACCTGCCATGTTTGGCCCGGTTACCAGCCACAGCCGTTGATCATCGGCGAGATCGCAGTCGTTGGCGATAAAGTCTCTTTCGCGGGCGGAGGCGAGCGCCGCTTCTACGACGGGGTGCCGGCCTCCTGTGACATGAAATGCCGACGTCTCATCGACGAGCGGGCGAACATAGTGCCGCTCGGCGGCAAGCACCGCAAGTGATACGTAAACATCAAGCCGTGCCAAAGCGGTAGCGGCAAGCAATATATCCGCGGCCCTGCCTGTCGCCTCGGTCACCAAATCCTCGAACAGTTCAAGTTCCATTGCCAGCGCGCGGTCGCCCGCCTGTGCGAGCTTGCCTTCAAGCTCGCCCAGTTCAACGGTAGTGAACCGCATTGCGCTTGTAAGCGTCTGGCGGTGAATGAACGGACTGTCGTCACCGGTGGGCATCTTGTCAGCCTGCGCTGATGTCACATCGATAAAGTAACCGAGCACGTTGTTATGCCGAATCTTCAGCGACGCGATGCCGGTGTCGTCTGCGTAGCGCGCCTGCAGGGCAGCGATATGTTTACGGCTTTCGTCGCGCAGCTGGCGAAGTTGGTCCAGATCGGGGGCATAGCCCGCCTGAATAAATCCGCCATCGCGGGTAACGAGCGGCAGCACTTCATCCAGTGCGCGCGATAGCCGGTCAACCAGCACGGCGTGATCGCCGAGATCGGATGCCGCCCGCGTCAGTTCGGGTACCGGGGCGTCCGCTGCCATTAACTGCGCCTGCAGGTCTGCGGCCACGGATAGACCATTGCGCAGCGCGCCGAGATCGCGGGGGCCACCGCGGCCAAGCGTCAACCGCGACAGCGCGCGCTCCATGTCGGGGGCTTCCCGCAAACGGCTACGAACGTCGTCGCGATCGCGCATTGCCGATGCGAACCAGGCAACGGCATCATGGCGCTGGCGTATCAGATCCACTTCCGTCAGCGGCGCGGCCAGCCATGCCCGTAGCAAACGCCCGCCCGGACCGGTAACCGTGCGGTCGACAACAGACAATAGCGATCCTTC
>MDTE01053679.1_pt1 | contig 15467 bp, 15 predicted proteins | sample 811231 | NCBI WGS metagenome assembly MDTE01 (sample SAMN05326651, study PRJNA326480) | marine metagenome | isolation source: seawater | place: Indian Ocean: Red Sea | collected 2010 | reverse complement strand
TCCTAATTTTTTAACGACTTTAGCCATATCTATGATTGATTTACCTTAATAGAACACGGGGTTGGTAATTTATGTGAAGATTTTCTTAATGCTTCTTTTGCTTGAAGAAGAAACTCCTCTGTAGTACTCAAAGTAATCAGCTGCTGACCTGAATTAACACGTGCAGCAGTACCCACTGTTCTTCCAAAGGATTTGCGCATACCCATAGAAACACGATCTGCTCCTGCACCTTGCGCGATCTTATTATGCCTCAAAACATGATGAGGATATATTCTTACTTTAAGATGGTAACCTTCTCTGCCTGCGTGAGTTTGGATATACCTATTGGCTGTAACTCTAGCAGATTCTAAAGCATTATGTCTTATCAAACATTCTTCTTGGGCTGAAAGTGTGACTTTAACTGCAAAATCCGCTTTAGTATCACCAACATCAAATTGAGTTATACGACTAGCTGGAACACCGCCTATGTACTTTTTCCTAGTATAAGCTCTTTTCTTGCCTCTAAACATATGAGCTGGGTTTTTCTTGGCCATGTTCTAACCTACTTCTGGCGCCAGATTGTGTTCTATTTAAATCTTTACATAACTATGAGTGAACTTAGAGTATTAAACCCCAATCTATCTGCTATGATACATGAATATACATGAATATCAAGCAAAAGACCTCTTTAGGCAATATGGTGTGAAGACATTGGATGGCGTTGTTGCATCAAATCCCGATGAGGCTGCAAAAGCTTGTAAAGATTTAGGAGGTAATATTTGGGTTGTCAAGGCTCAAGTTCATGCAGGAGGTAGAGGAAAAGGTGGAGGTATTGTACTTTGTCGATCGGCTGACGAAGTTTATGAGGCTGCGAGTAATTTAATTGGCAAAAACCTAGTAACTCCTCAAACAACTAAAGAAGGTGTTGAAGTTAGAAAAGTATATGTTGAGGAAGGTTGTAATATTTCAAAAGAATTATACTTAGGAATTGTTTTAGATCGAGAAAAAGAATTACCTGTTATTATGGCATCAACGGAAGGTGGCGTTGAAATTGAAGAAGTCGCTCACAAAACTCCAGAAAAAATACTAAAGGCCCATGTTGATCCAATCACAGGTCTTGGTGACTGGCAAGCTAGAGAAATTGCATTTGGTCTTGGTCTTAAGGATAAACAAATTAGGAATTGTATCCAATTTATGAAAAAATTATATCAATTATTTGTTGATTTAGACTGCTCAATAGTTGAAATAAACCCTTTAGTAGTAAATACAGATAGTGATATAGTTGCACTTGATGCAAAAATAAATTTTGACAGTTCAGGCCTATTTCGGCATAAAGAAATTGAAGAATTAAGAGACATAAATGAAGAGGAACCATTAGAAACAAGAGCAAATGAAGTTGGGCTGAATTATATTAAATTAGATGGTGAAATAGGATGCATGGTTAATGGTGCTGGATTGGCAATGGCTACTATGGATATAATCAAATTACATGGAGGGAATCCTGCTAATTTTTTAGATGTAGGTGGTGGTGCAAACGCAAAGCAAGTTACTGAAGGATTCAAAGTTATACTTTCTGACCCAGAAGTAAAAGCAATTTTTGTAAATATATTTGGTGGAATAATGAGATGCGACTTTATTGCAGAAGGAATAATAGAAGCTGCAAAAGAAATCGATATGAAAATACCACTAATTGTTAGACTTGCAGGAACAAATGTTGAACTTGGTAAAAAAATGTTGTCTAAGTCTGGTTTAGACTTAATTGCTGCCGATGATATGGATGATGGTGCTAGAAAGGCAATTCGAGCAATTGGGGGAGACGCATGAGTATCTGGTTGGATTCTAATAGCAAAATAGTAGTGCAAGGTATTACAGGAAAGAATGGGCAATTTCATACTGAACAAATGCTTGATTATGGAAGTAAGGTCATAGGGGGAGTTACTCCTGGAAAGGGTGGTCAAGAAACACTTGGTTTGCCAATATGGGATACAATGAATGAGGCTGTTGAAGTGGGTGCAAATGTATCATGTGTTTTTGTACCTCCTCCTTTCGCTGCTGACGCTATAATGGAAGCTGCAGATTCTGGTGTTGATTTAGTTGTTGCTATTACAGAAGGAATTCCTGCACTAGACATGGTGAAAGTTAAGAAATATATTAATTCGAAGGATGTCAGACTAATAGGGCCAAATTGTCCGGGAATAATTACTCCTGGTGAAAGTAAAGTAGGTATTATGCCTGGGCATATACACCGAAGAGGTGATGTAGGCGTCATATCAAGATCTGGTACTTTAACTTACGAAGCTGTTAACCAAGTTACTGAAAAAGGGCTTGGACAATCTACTTGTATTGGCATAGGAGGAGATCCGGTAAATGGGACGAACTTTATTGACTGTCTAGACGCATTTGAAAAGGATAAAGATACCAAATCAATTATAATGATTGGAGAAATAGGTGGGAATGCAGAAGAAGTTGCTTCTGAATATGTTAAAGAATATGTTTCTAAACCAGTAGTAGGCTTCATTGCTGGAAGAACTGCACCTCCTGGGAAAAGAATGGGACATGCAGGTGCTATAATTTCTGGTGGAAAAGGAACAGCCAGCGAAAAAATGAAAGCTATGCAAAGGGCTGGTATACACGTTACTGAAAATCCTTCAGAATTGGGAAAGACTTTAGAAGAAATTTTATAAAATAAAAAACTTTAAATAGAAGTTTTAACGAAATGAAATATGGAGTGCGTTGGAAAAGTAGCACATCTTGACTCTAAAAATAGAGCAATCATAGTTTCTAAAAATAAAGTTGCAAAGAATACAAAAATATTTGATTCAGAAGGTAACATAGTAGGCAGAATTATCGATATTTTTGGGCCGGTTAGTGAACCGTATTTAGCAATATCTGCAAGGAAAGGAATTCGAATTACTAAACTTGTAGGAAGAGAGGTTTATAGGAAATGAAATTGAATTGTCCAGACTGTTCTTCAGAAGAAATTAAGAATGAAGGCGATGGAATTATGACATGTATTAAGTGCAATTCAATCTTTGATTCAGGACCTCAATGGACAAGGTACAATCCTAATAAAACAAATAAAAAACAGGCTAAAAACATAGAAAATAAAGGAATCAGCTCAAAAACTATAATGAAATGGCAGAGGGAAACAAGAACTGGAAATTTAGCTAGCAGAAGTATTCTACTAGCCTCTGAAGAAATTGAGAGACTCTCTGACGAAATTAAAATTAATGATTCAATTAAAGAATCGGCATTAGAAATATTCTCAAGCTCCTCAAAATCAGGATTAGTAAGGGGAAGAAGTAGTGAAAAAGTTGCTGCCGCCTCCATTTACACTGCATGTAGAATGGCAAACGTACCAAGGACTTTAGATGAAATTGCAGACAAAAGCAACCTAAATCGAAATGAATTAAGTCGGTTACACAAATTGATTGTTAGAAAATTAAAATTAAAGGTTGGTTTTACAAATATAGCCAATTTGTTACCAAGATTTGCTACTAAATTAGCAGTAAATAATATAATACAAAATGATGCACATGACATTATTGAATTAGTAGGAAAAAGTGGCTATAGACAAGGAATTTCTCCTGCTGCTCTTTTAGGGGCATCTCTTTACATATCATGTAAGAAAAATAAAGTGAGAAGAAGTCAATTGGAGATTGCAAAAGTTGTTGGTACTTCAGAAGTTACATTGAGAAATCGAGCCAAAGAAATTTTATCTTTGATAGAATCTAAATGAAATAGAAATAACTCTCTGGTAATTCTAATTCTATAGCAAACATAGGGTCTGTATTAGGATCTGTGCTATCGTGATAAGCAACTACAACTCCACCATCCGGTAAAATAGCCATTGATGCAAAATCAAATCTAACATCATTTCCTGCTCCTGATGTTGCATCAAGATCTCCTAACCCGATAATAGTTACTGAGTCTGCTTCCATACTTTCACTATAATCTCTTATGTGAAAAACTAAGTCAACATCACTTGTAGTTCCGTTGGAATCCGTCTGTACTCTCATACTAATTACTGCTAAATCCAAATTACCATCTGCTTGGAAGTCCCATTCAAAAGTATTGTCTGAAATAGATAAAGCTGAAGGCCATCTATGTGTTTGATTAACCCAGGTATAACCTCCGTCGTAACTAATTCTATGAGTCAAATTAAACGTACCATCACATCCCTTTGCACCAGGATTATCTTCATTACATGATACACTGTGTAATGCTCCTGAACTATCTATTACTAAATTTCTGGAAGGTAATAAACTACCATTAGGTAGAGTATGCTTATGCCATGTTAATTCCGTATCCAAAAACAAATTACTTCCATCACTAAACCATCTTGGAAATAATAAACCCCCTGTAGGAATAGGTGAAGCTCGCATTTCTCTGTGAGGTTGCATATAATCCCACTCAGGACCTAAATCCTCAAAAAGAAGATCAAATACAACGTCTGAACCACACCTTGCATACTGTGCATTACATTCATTTGATGAACTATCTGGTATATCTAATGGACGATAATTTAGGCCATCTGTACTTATCTGGTAACCTTGCTCATTGTAACTCCAAAAGTTAGATACAACCATACTAGCCCAAGGGCAATTTGAATTACATCCTATGTTTGCTAGTTCGGGAGGTGGATTAATAGGGCCAACCACAGGGACTTGCCAAGATCTATCATAAAATGGTTCCTTATCAAAAGAATTCCAGCAAAATTGCCAGTCAATTTGATCAGGAGCCGTCTTTTTTCCAAGAATTGCATAAAACTGATCTGCGCCATCAAGACTAGGATATGGGAACCAAGTCATTGCCAAAATATCTCCATTAGGTGCCTGAATTATTGAACCTTCTCCAAGTCCCGGATCTAGTGTAGGATCTAGTTGCCCCTCTTCACAAGTAAATAAGTCATTATTGACTGCAGGAGGAACCCATTCAGTCCATGTTAGGCCTCTATCCGTACTCCACCATGGCCATTCCCCTCCTAAATTATAGATTATACCATCTTGATCTGTTGTGAGATAATGTTCACAACAATTACCACCATAATTGTGCTCATTATTACCTCCTATATCTTCAGTACCATAAACTGCCCACATTCTTGTAATTTGTGAATCTAAATCATTAGGTTTCACGACCGTAAAATTTCTAATTGGTTCCAAGGAATACGGAAATTGAGATAATTGATCTTCACTAACTACAAGCCTCGTCTTTTCAAACACTTCTTCAGGAACAACGGACCTTTTGTCCTCTGGCTCTAGACACCCCATGAACGGTATGGTGAGGAGCATAACTGCCAGCAAGACTGTGGCTTTCATCATTTTATGATGCTTAGACCTCCTAAAATAGTTGCTGGCTCGACCAAACTGTATAAATCGCCTTCTTCTATTAGGATAAGATGCCTCCTGTTGAAGCTGAATTAGATGGTGAAAAAGCATGTGCCATACCTGGTGATAGTGGTATTTTTCCAACTGCTAGAACTGACAATTGGTGGTTACAACCTTTAGCCGTTTTTCTAGGTCTAAGTACAGCCGTGATTTACATGACATGGGCTGCATTTCAAGGAAATAATTATTTTTATCATGGCGATGATGGAGCCAGCTATCTTTCACCACTATATTCACCAGAATTGTTTGGTGTTACTGAACACGCAATTTTTGGTGAAAGACCTCCTATGTGGCCTGAATGGCTACCATTTTCACCTGCCTTTCTAATTCTTTGGGTTCCTGCAGGGTTTCGGGTAACTTGCTATTACTATAGAGGTAGCTATTACAAAGCATTCTGGGCCGATCCACCAGCATGCTCTGTTGGTGAACCAAGGAAAAGTTATTGGGGTGAAAACTCAATGCCCTTAATTCTACAAAATCTTCACCGATATATGCTGTATCTTGCAATAATTTTCATCTTCATATTGGGATATGATGCCTGGCTTTCAATGTGGTTTAATGGAAAACCATTAGAGGGTGATTTTGGAATAGGAATAGGTACTTTTGTTCTGGTACTAAATGTGTTCTTACTTGGAGGATACACATTTGGTTGTCACTCTTTGCGGCACTTAATTGGAGGATATGCTGATAGGATAGTGAATAAACCAAAGGTTCAGCAAAAGGCGTTTGATTGCGTAAGTTGTCTTAACAAACAGCATATGAAATGGGCATGGTTTTCACTTTTCTGGGTTTGTTTTACTGATTTTTATATTAGATTTTTCTGTATTGAATGGGGCTTAGATAGGGTGTGGATATTTTGACGGAAGAGTTTGAGACTAAAAAATTTGACGTAGTAGTAGTCGGGGCTGGGGGCGCAGGTCTACGAGCTGCAATTGCAGCTGCTGATTATGGGTCAAATGTGGCCCTAGTAACAAAATCACTATTGGGAAAGGCTCACACAGTTATGGCTGAAGGTGGTGTTGCAGCTGCACTTGGTAATGTTGATAAAAGAGACAATTGGAAAGTGCATTTTCGTGACACAATTAGAGGAAGTAAGAATTTAGCTAATTGGGAAATGGCAAAAATACATGCCGAAAAAGCCCCAGAAAGAGTTAGAGAATTAGAACGTTGGGGGGCTGTTTTTGATAGAACAGATGAAGGGAAAATTAGCCAACGGAATTTTGGAGGACATCGATATCCTAGATTAGCACATGTTGGTGATCGAACTGGGCTGGAAATAATTAGAGCATTACAAGACCATACCGTTCACAAAGAAAATATCGAAATATTTATGGAATATACGGTAACGACTTTACTAAAATCAGGAGAAACTGTTTCTGGTGTATTAGCATATAATCGTTCTTCTGGAAAATTGAAAGTGTTTGAGGCAGGGGCAGTTGTTCTTGCTACTGGAGGTATTGGAAAAGCATACAGAGTTACATCGAATTCATGGGAGTATACTGGTGATGGTCATGCCTTAGCCCATCTGGCAGGTGCTGATTTAATCGATATGGAATTTGTTCAATTCCATCCAACTGGAATGGTCTGGCCACCTAGTGTAAAGGGAACATTAGTGACTGAAGGTGTTAGGGGAGAAGGTGGAATTCTGGTCAATAGTGAAGGAAAAAGATTCATGTTTGATTATATTCCTGAAGTATTTGCAGCAGAAACTGCTAAATCAGAAGAGGAAGCAGACGCATGGTTAAGGGGTGAAGAAGGTGCAATGAGGCCTCCTGAATTACTTACCAGAGATGTAGTTGCAAGAGCAATAATGACTGAAGTCAAAGAAGGAAGAGGATCCCCGCATGGAGGGGCATTCTTAGATATTGCAACTAGGAGAGAAGCTGATTACATAAAACGTAAACTACCATCAATGTATCATCAATTCAAGGAATTAGCTACTCTAGACATAACAAGAGAACCAATGGAAGTAGGGCCAACAACACATTATATGATGGGTGGAATAAAAGTAGAGGCAGGTACTGCTTCTTCTACAATACCTGGACTATATGCTGCTGGTGAAGCTGCTGCAGGAATGCATGGAGCTAACCGATTAGGTGGAAATTCTCTATCTGATTTATTGGTATTTGGAAAAATTGCAGGCCAGAGTGCATCTAATTTTGCACAAACAAATACTTATGCCTCCCCACATGGTGAAGGAATAGACAAAAGCATAAAGGATACACTAAAGCCATTTGAGAAAGGAACTGAAAATCCATACCAGATGCATGAAGAACTTCAAGAAATCATGGAAGCGCATGTTGGTATTGTTAGAACCGGAAATGAGCTGGAAGAAGGAATAAAGAAATTAGAAGGCTTGAAGAAAAGATTACCTAATTTACATGCAAAAGGAGATAAAAATTATAACCCTGGTTGGCATCTCTGCCTTGATTTAAAAAATATGGTAATCACGTCTTTGGCATTAGCAAAAGCAGCCCTAGAAAGAACTGAAAGTAGGGGTGCACATACTCGATTAGATTATCCAGAATATGATGGTGAATTAGGAAAAATAAATATGATTATAAGACCTAGTCCGGAAGGTATGTCTGTAGTAAGAGCGCCTTTGATTGAAATGCCTTCAGATTTGAAAGATTATGTCTTACAGGAGGCTATATGAAAAGAAAGATTAGATTGCAAAGAGGAACACCTAACAACCTTAAATTAGAAGAATTTGAAGTTGAGGTAGAAACTGGAATGGTAGTTTTGGATGCAATACATAGAATTCAGACTACAGATGCCCCTGATTTAGCAGTCAGATGGAATTGTAAAGCTGGAAAGTGTGGTTCTTGTTCAGCTGAAATTAATGGTGAACCTGGGTTAACCTGTATGACAAGATTATCAGATTATCCTGAAGATGAAACACTAACTGTTCAGCCTATGAAAACTTTCCCTTTGATTAAGGATTTAGTAACAGATGTATCATGGAATTATGAAGTAAATAAACAAATTCAGCCTTACCAGCATACTGAAACAGATGATGATCCCATAATGTTTCAAAAAGAAGTAGATAGAGTACAAGAATTCAGAAAATGTATAGAATGCTTTCTTTGTCAAGATGTGTGTCATGTTTTAAGATCCCACGATATGAAACAAGAATTTGCAGGACCTAGATTTATGATTAGAAATGCAGGGTTAGAAATGCACCCACTTGATCAAGGCGATCGTTTAGAGAAGATACGTAGCGAACAGGGTATTGGGCTCTGTAATATAACAAAATGTTGTACATTTGTATGCCCTGAACATATTAGTATAACTGACAATGCAATTATACCTATGAAAGAAAGAGTTGTGGATGAATACTATGACCCACTCAAGTGGATTTGGAATGCACTAGTAGGCAAATCAAATTAAGTACAACTATTGCCTTCACAACATGCCTCAACAACAGTATGACATTGTGGACACTCTCTATGCTGCCGTGCTTCTATTGATAACCCTTGATAACCACAGATACATTGAATGAAATTTGTGTAATTTTTAGGGCTACTTTGCTGCTTCTCCACAAAGTACAATTTCTAGGCCATATAATTGATTAACTCATCAAAAAAATGTTGCCGCTCAACCGACGGGTTGGGAGGTGGGAGGTGGGAGGGGGCCCGCCGGGAGCAGCTTACCTGTTAGTAATGGGCTCTTTTAAAAGATTAGTGGAAATATGTTTAAATTAGAGCTCTTGAATTGTCAAAGGATATGGTAAGTGCTCCACGTGGAAACCAAATAAGTTGTAAAGGCTGGCTACAAGAAGCTGCACTTAGAATGTTAATGAATAATTTGGATCCAGAAGTAGCTGAGATACCTGATGAATTGATAGTTTATGGAGGTCGTGGAAAAGCTGCCAGAAATCAAGAATGCTATGAAGCTATAGTAAAAACTCTAAGAGAATTAGAAAACAATGAAACCTTATTAATTCAGAGTGGAAAACCAGTCGGCGTTTTCAAAACCCATGAAGATGCGCCTAGAGTAATTATTGCAAATTCAAATCTAGTTGGGAACTGGGCTAATTGGAAACACTTTGATGAATTAGAAAAAAAAGGTCTTATGATGTTTGGACAAATGACGGCAGGATCATGGATATACATAGGATCACAAGGAATACTTCAAGGAACATTTGAAACATTTGCAGAGGCTGCAAGACAGCATTTTGGAGGTACTCTTGAGGGTAAATTGGTGGTAACCGGTGGCCTAGGGGGAATGGGAGGTGCACAACCTTTAGCAGCTACAATGAATGGAGCTACTTTTCTAGCTGCTGAAATAGATTCTTCGAGAATCCAAAAAAGATTAGATACTAAATATTGTGATGAACTTTTAGATGATATAGATAAAGCAATTGATTTAGCCATTGAATGGAAAAAAAATAAAATTGCAAAGTCAATTGGAGTTGTAGCTAATATTGGTGACTTGCTAGAAAGACTAGTTCAGAGAAGTATTATACCTGATTTACTTACAGACCAAACATCTGCACACGATCCTTTGATAGGATACATACCCCGAGGATTATCTTTAGGTGAAGCTGAAAGTTTGAGAAATTCTAATAAGGAAGAGTATCTCAAAAAAAGTTATCACAGCATAGCTGAGCATGTTCGTCTAATGCTTCAATTAAAAGATAAAGGAGCAATAACGTTTGATTATGGAAATAACCTAAGGGCTATGGCAAAAGAGAATGGTGTTGAAAATGCCTTTGATTTTCCAGGATTTGTACCTGCTTATGTGAGGCCACTATTTTGTGAAGGAAAAGGGCCATTCAGATGGGCTGCATTATCTGGAAATCCTCAGGACATATACGAGACTGACAAGATTATTTTAGAATTGTTTCCTAAAGACAAAGCGCTCCATAGGTGGATTAAAATGGCACAAAAAAGAGTTGAATTTCAGGGTTTGCCAGCAAGAATCTGCTGGCTAGGTTATGGTGAACGTGCACGTGCTGGATTAGCTTTTAATGAATTAGTTAAAAATGGAAAAGTAACTGCACCTATAGTTATTGGTAGAGATCACCTGGATGCTGGTTCGGTTGCATCACCAAATAGAGAAACGGAGAGTATGAAGGATGGAACGGATGCAGTTGCAGATTGGCCAATACTAAATGCACTTCTGAATACTGCTGCAGGAGCGACATGGGTCAGCTTTCATCATGGTGGTGGTGTTGGAATGGGATACTCACTTCATGCAGGAATGGTTGTTGTGGCTGATGGTACAGACGAGGCAAGTAAACGATTACAGCGTGTATTGACTACTGACCCTGGAACTGGTGTAATGAGGCATGTGGATGCAGGTTATGATAAAGCAAAAAAAATTGCTAAAGAAAGGAAAGTAAACGTGGGAATTGTTGAAGGATTATGAATTTGATAATCGCCTCTGAAGCTGATACTGCCTCAATAAATTTAAGAGACCGATTACTAGAAATGTCTGAATGGAAAGAAGAGGGAACATTTGATAGTAGAAAAATGTATTCTCTTACGAAGGATTATGGAAAATTCTGTAGAAAAGGTACCCGGTTAATAACAATTGAAAAATTACATATTTATGCTGAAGAAATTGATAAAAAGTGGACTAGCCAAAATGGATTAAAAATAGACAATATTATTTTTTTATCGAGGCATAAAGCAGCTAGTGGTAGGCCAAGCCTTACTGTCCATCCAATCGGAAACTGGGGTAACGCAGATTATGGTGGAAAAGCAGCTGAAATATCAGGATCTTCTCCAGAATGGATGACTGGACTTTTACTAAAAATAAAAGAAAATAGATTACCAGGATATGATGTTTGTTTTGAGGCAACACACCATGGACCTTTGTTAAATACTCCAACAATATTTCTTGAGATTGGATCTAGTGAAGATGAATGGGAAAAACATGAACCTGCTAAAGCATTAATCAAATCTTTATTGGATTTAAAACCTGCAAAAGGTGTTTCTGTCGTAGGAATAGGAGGTGGTCATTACACTCCAAGATTCACTGAAGCTGCATTTTCACATGAAGTTTGCTTTGGTCACATGATCGCAAATTATGGGGTTGATGTACTAACTTCTGACTTAGTAAAAAAAGCAATTTTTCATAGTAAAGCAAATGGAATTTATTTTCATAAAAAAGGGATGAAGAAAAAAAGTTATAGATATTGGAAAGAATGGGCTGAAAACAATAGAATACAACTCTTTAGTCAATCGGATTACAAAAAGCGAGAATTATAGAGGATAAATGGATTATATTATTTGCCTAAAAGACCCGATACACTTAATAAACGATTTACATGTAAACATGTTTAGGTGTAAAAACCATGAGTGACGACGACACACAGAATAGTGATGACGGAGGATCAGAAATGGAAGCTCCCGTAGCCTCTTCAGGTGACGGATTTATGGGCCAAATTGACGACTACTTCGGAATCTCTAAAGCAGGTAGTTCCGTAGAGGGTGAGATTCGTGCAGGAGTAACCACATTCCTTACGATGGCTTACATCCTCATTGTGAATCCTAAAATGATGTCAGGTGCTGACATCACTTTTATGGATTTCGAAACGGGAATCTCATTCAATGATGCACTTGTAGCTACAGCTGTAGCTTCATTTATCGCATGTATGATAATGGGACTTTGGGCAAATTTGCCCTTTGCACTAGCTCCAGGTATGGGGCTCAATGCATACTTTTTGTATGGTGTATGCTTAGGAATGGGGGTACCTTGGGATATTGCTCTTGCAGCTGTATTTGTAGAAGGTTTACTGTTCTTAGGATTATCATTTACCGGAGCTCGTGCGGCAATGATAAATGCTATACCAAAAGATTTGAAAATTGCAACTATGGCTGGTATTGGACTTTTCCTAACAATCATAGGCATGCAAAATGCTGGTTGGATTGTTGACAATCCTGCAACCCTTATTGATTTAACATCAACTGCTGGCTGGACACATGAGTCCGGTGAGCTATGGGCTTTAGTTGGATTAGTAACAATGGGTGCATTAATGGCTCGAAAACAAAAAGGAGCTGTTATGATTGGTATCTTAGTTGTTAGTGTTGCTGGATGGATAATTGTTCCAGATTCTGAACTTCCTGATAGCTTTGTTTCAACCCCTGAAAGTCCAATGGATACTGTTGGTGAAGTTTTCAGTGCTTTTGGTAATGCTGGAGATGAAATCACTGATATGGACGGTAACGTAACATATGGAGGATGGGGATCATTCATGATGGTAATGATTGCTTTCTTCTTTGTTGATATATTTGATACTGCTGGAACTCTTTACGGAGTTGGAAGAATGGCAGGTAAAGTAAATGAAGACGATGAACTAGAAAATGCAAACGAAGCTTTCGTTGCTGATGCTGCTGGAACAACAGTTGGTGCTGTTATGGGTACGAGTACTGTTACAACCTATATCGAATCTGCATCAGGTATAGAAGAAGGTGGTAGAACTGGATTAACTGCAGTTGTTGTAGGTTGCTTGTTCTTAGTTGGACTATTCTTTTCAGACCTTTTCATATCAATACCAGGATATGCTACTGCACCTGCATTAATGGTCATTGGAGCAATGATGATGCGAGGAATTGGTGACATTAAATGGGATGATATTGAGATTGCAATTCCAGCTTTCTTGACTATTGCATTAATGCCATTCGCTTATTCTATCGCTGATGGAATAGCATGGGGTGTTATATCCTATGTAGCAATCAAGGTTTGTGTTGGAAAGCATGAAGAAATCATCAAAAACCAAATTTTGATGGCTATCTTTGTCCTAATGACAATGTTCTACCTTGGACCTGGAGATCAGACAACTTTCGAGTTTATTCTGGACTTCCTAAACTAAGGACTGAATAGAAATAATCCTCTGAGCCTAAAAACTCAGGGGAAATACGCAATGAAAGGTAGACTGTGTCTTCTAAAAAGAATATAGAGACAATCGCAAAAAGGATAAGAGATATTCCAGACTTTCCAAAGAAAGGAATAATATTCAAAGACATAACACCTGTATTGTCTGATATTAAAACGCTCAGAAGTTCAGTCAAAGAAATGGCAGCTCCATATATGGATCACAACATTGATGTTGTCGTCGGTATCGAATCTAGAGGATTCATATTTGGAGCTCCGATTGCAGATATTTTAGGTTGTAGTTTTGTACCTGTAAGAAAACCTGGAAAACTTCCATGGAAAACAGAAAGTGTTTCTTATGAACTTGAATATGGTAATGACTCACTAGAAATACATATTGATGCTATTAAATCAAATCAAAATATTTTAATTGTTGATGATTTATTAGCTACTGGGGGAACTGCTGAAGCTACATGCAAATTGATTTCAAAACTTGAAGGAAATATTGTTGGTTTTACAGTATTAGTAGAACTAGAATTCTTAGAAGGACGCAAAAAACTAAAGCAATATAATGTTCATTCCTTGGTAAAATACTAAACATGGAATTACTAATATCTGAAAATGAAATTAGAGACCGCGTTAAAGCGTTAGGAAAAAAGATAACGAATGATTATAAAGGTCAAAGGCCAATTTTTATAGGAATTCTAAATGGTTGCTATGTCTTCATGGCTGATTTGCTAAGAGAAGTTGAACTTGATGTTGAAGTTGATTTCGTAAAAATTCGTAGTTATGAAGGAGATTCCTCGACTGGAACTATAAAATTCAGAAAGGATATCTCTGCTGACATTGATGGAAGAGATGTTATCATTGTTGAAGATATTATTGATTCAGGATTTACTATTAATTTTTTAGTTAAAAGATTACGAAACTCAGGGCCGAAATCTGTTGCTGTAGCAAGTGTATTATTCAAAAAGGAAGTTGCTAAACTTGATTTTGAAATAGATTATGTTGGATTCGAGATTCCACCTGAGTTTGTTGTTGGATATGGATTAGATTATGATGAAAAATATAGACATCTAAAAGATGTAATGGTAATGGAACCTAAAGATATAGATTAAGAGCAAAATGTTTAATAGAGCTTAATCAGACAAGAAAGGGGAAAACATGCGTATAGATGATGACCTAAAGCTAACATTCCGTGATGTTTTGATACGTCCAAAAAGGAGCACTCTAAAATCTCGTTCAGATGTTTCATTATCTCGTTTATTTAAATTTAGACACACCGAAATGGAATGGGAAGGTGTACCTGTTGTAGCTGCGAATATGGATACTACTGGAACTTTTGAAATGGCCAAAGCGCTTCAAAAGAACAAAATGATGACATGTTTGCAAAAATTTTATTCTGTTAAAGAAATTAAGAAAGCAATAGATGAAGGAATGAATCCTGATAATATTGCAGTAACTTCTGGATCAACTAAAGAAAGCCTAGACTTATTAAAACGAAAAATGGCTATTCACAAAAAATTGAAATTTATTTGTCTTGACGTTGCAAATGGATATAGAGAAGACTTTCTTCAATTTGTGAGAAAAACGCGCAAAGAATTTAGTGATAAGATTATTATTGCAGGGAATGTAGCAACTAGAGAAATGACAGAAGCATTAATTCTTGCAGGAGCTGATATTGTGAAAGTCGGAATTGGTCCTGGTTCTGTCTGTACAACTCGAAAAGTTGCTGGTGTTGGTTATCCTCAGCTATCTGCAATTTCTGAATGTTCAGATGCAGCTCATGGACTAGCAGGTCATGTAATGTCTGATGGAGGTTGTACCTCACCAGGTGATGTAGCTAAAGCATTTGCAGCTGGAGCAGATTTTGTTATGCTTGGAGGAATGCTTGCTGGACATGATGAATCTGGAGGAGAATTGAAGACAAAAGAAGATGGAAAACAATACAAATCTTTCTATGGTATGAGCTCGGCAAAAGCTATGGAAACTTATTTTGGTGAAGTGGCAAAACACAGAGCACCTGAAGGGAAAGAGGTAGAAGTACCATATAGAGGGCCTGTTGAAATCACAGTTCAGTCAATTTTAGGAGGTATCCGTTCTGCTTGCTCATATGTTGGTGCAAGAAGGATTAAGGATTTGCCAAAATGTACTACTTTTGTTAGAGTAACAATTACTACTAACGAAATATATACTATACACGAAAATAATTGAACAAATTTAATAAACTTATCTGTTATGACTTAAAATGGCAGAGAGAGTCATAACGGAAGCTGG
>MDTE01130012.1_pt1 | contig 15469 bp, 16 predicted proteins | sample 811231 | NCBI WGS metagenome assembly MDTE01 (sample SAMN05326651, study PRJNA326480) | marine metagenome | isolation source: seawater | place: Indian Ocean: Red Sea | collected 2010 | reverse complement strand
TGCTGGACTAACAAGTTCTTATGTTGTTAGTAGTAGAAGAGATGATTGGATAAATAATTTTGATTTACCAATTGAATTTCTTGTTAGTGCAATTCTTATATTATTTAGTAGTCTTACTATTCATGCAGCTAAAAGATTTATGTTAAAAGGTGACAATTTCAAACAACTTGTTTTTTTATGGTCAACAATATTTATAGCTATTCTTTTTTTAATTTTTCAATTTATTGGTTTTTCTAAAATTATAGATATGGGATATTACTTTACAGGCCCTGAAAGTTCAATTACAACATCTTTTATTTATGTTTTAGTTTTAATTCATATGCTTCACTTTATTGCTGGAATAATAACATTAATTGTAGTTACGTATAATAGTCATTCTAAAGTATATAATAATCAAAATAAAATTGGATTTGAATTGGCGACAATTTTTTGGCATTTCCTTGATATTCTATGGATTTATTTATATGTTTTTGTTGTAGCAATCAACTAAAAAAATTAAATTTGTAAAAAAAAAAATAAAAATTGTCAACAGAAACAGTAGCTTTAAAAAACATCAAACATTCTGATTTTTCAGAACATGGTAACGATGCTATGAAGGCTAGTTATGGTAAGTTAATGATGTGGTTTTTTATAATATCTGATGCTCTAACTTTTTCTGGTTTTCTAGTTTCATATGGTTTTGCAAGATTCAAGTATATTGATTCTTGGCCTATTGCAGACGAGGTTTTCACCCATTTTCCTTTTCTTCACGGAGTTGAAGCCCCAATGTATTATGTAGCATTTATGACTTTTATTTTGATAGTTTCGTCTGTAACTATGGTTCTTGCTGTTGATGCCGGACATAATATGCAAAAAAATAAAGTTATTTTATATATGTTTTTAACAATTATTTTTGGAGCAATATTTGTTGGCTCGCAAGCTTGGGAATGGAATACATTTATTAAGGGTGACTATGGAGCACTTGAGACAAGAGGTGGACAAATTCTCCAATTTATTAATTCTGATACAGGAAAAAGAGCTCCAATAAAAGATTTTTCAGTCAAACTTGATTCAGATAGATTGAATCATAATCCAAGTGTTGGCGTTTGGTACCAAACTGAAAGTTCTTTACCCTCATTTAGTTTAGATGAAGTTAAAGAGGGGTTCAAATTAAATAATAATTTATTGGTTAGAGTTCAAAAACTCGATTCAATGGGAAAAAAAGTTGTTTTAAATAGGTCAGAGTCATTATCTAAAATTCAAGATGCTGTAGGAGTAGTTGAAGGAGCAAACCTCATTCATAACGAATATGGCCATAGATTATTTGCTGATTTTTTCTTTTTTATAACAGGATTTCACGGGTTTCATGTTTTTTCAGGCGTAGTCATTAATATAATAATTTTCTTCAATGTTATTATTGGAACTTACGAGAAAAGAGGACATTATGAAATGGTTGAAAAAGTTGGACTTTATTGGCATTTTGTTGACTTAGTATGGGTATTTGTTTTCACATTTTTTTATTTAGTTTAGTATGGGACACAGTGATCAAAAATTAGCAATTTTTAGAGGTCTTTTAAAATTTAAATCTAATGTTCAAAAGATTTGGGGAGTCCTGATTTTCTTGTCAATTGTTACTACTATTGAGGTAGTTTTAGGTATAATAAAGCCAGAGTTTTTATTAAAACCATTTCTGAGAATGAAATTATTAAATTGGATTTTTTTGATTTTAACTATTGTTAAAGCCTATTACATAGCTTGGGACTTTATGCACATTAGAGATGAAAAAAGTTCCTTAAAAAACTCAATTGTATTACCGTTAGTTTTTTTAATTCCATATTTAGCTTTCATCATTTTACTTGAGGCAGACTATATTTTTGATATAATGAAAAATGGAATTGTAAGTTGGGATTTCTAGTGATTTTAAATGAAAAAAAATTTTAATAAGTATTTTGTTTTAAGTATTTTATTTTTCTTCCCAATAGTTGTTTACCTTTTTTTTGCATCCGGAGTAAATAATTTTGCAAAGCTCCCAATTTTAACAATCGGTATAAGTGATGTCGTAGATTTACCCTCCTTGACAGGGAGTAAAATTGAGTTAAAAAACAAAATTACAGTTTTAGGGTTTTGGGGATCTGATGTCACAAATAAAAAAGTTGATGGATTTAATTTAAATCAAAAAATTTATAAAAGATTTTATGAATTTAAAGATTTTCAGTTTGTTTTCGTTATTGACAGTTCGGAAACAAAAAATATTAATGATTTCAAAAAAGAGCTAGTTGTTGGGTTAGGTTCAGATTTATCTAATTGGAGGTTTTTGATAGCTAATAAAAAGCAAACCAGTAACTTATTTAGAACACTTAAAACTGATTTAAACTTATCTGATTCAATGGCTATATCGACAGTTTTTATTATTGATAAGTTGAAAAATTTAAGAGGAAGAGATGATGATGAAGATATTGGCACGTTATTTGGATATAATTCATCGTCTGTTGCTGAAATAAATAATAAGATGGTAGATGATGTGAAAGTTATTTTAGCTGAATATAGACTGGCTTTGAAAAAAAATAATGTTTTTAAAGATTAATATTTATTAATGATTAATAAGAAATCTTATATAGGCTTAATTGTTGTTGTTGTTGTTTTTTCATTAATTTTTATACCAAGAATTTTTGAAAGATTAAATAAAGATAAAGTTGTAACAAATATCAGAACTGTTAATTTGAGCGAAAAACCTTTGTCTTATATCGAAATAAACAAACAAAAAAGAAAAGTACCTGAATTTATTTTTTTAAATCAAGATAGCCTATATGTTTCAAACATTGATTTTATTGGAAAAGTTTTTTTAGTTGAATTTTTTTTTACAAAATGCCCAACAATTTGTCCAATAATGAATAATAATCTAAAATATCTAAATGACTATTTTTCTAATGAAGATGATTTCAAAATTGTTTCTATAACTGTTGATCCTCAAAATGATACCCCACATGTATTGAAAAAGTACTCTGAAAATTTTGTTGAAAATTCAAATAAATGGAATTTTTTAACTGGTGAACAACATAAAATTTATAATTTGGCAAATAATGGATTTAATTTATTAGCTCAAGTAAATCCTAACTTTGCTGGCGGTTTTGAACACCAGGGTTATTTTGCCTTGATTGACAAAAAAGGCTATATAAGATCTAGAGATGATAAGTTTGGTAATCCAATAATATATTACAGCGGAGTTAATAATATAAATGCTCCAATTCAAGGAACTGAAATGTTACAGGAAGATATTAAATTATTATTAAAAGAAAATTAAATGCAAAAAATTGAAAAAAAAACAGAAAAATTAAAGTATAAAAAACTTATTGTTGTTATTTCAATTCTTATACCTGTTGTTGTTGCAATTCTTTTTAGAATAAGACTAGAAAATGTTGATGAGTTACTTTTTTTGCCCCCTATTTATGCAACTATAAATGGATTCACTGCAATTGTTCTCTTATTTGCCTTGTGGGCAATTAAAAATAAAAAAATGAACCTTCATCAAAATTTAATGAAAATCGCTATATTACTGTCCGTTGTTTTTTTAGTGATGTATGTTGCTTATCATTTAACATCGGATCCAACTCCATTTGGAGGTGAAGGCCCAATTAAATATATCTATTATTTTATCTTAATTTCTCATATTTTATTATCAATTGGAATCATTCCTCTGGTATTAATTTCATATGCTAGAGCAATATCAAAGCAATTTCAGAATCACAAGAGAATAGCCAGAATTACTTTTCCAATTTGGCTATACATAACCGTAACCGGCGTAATAATATATGTTATGATTTCACCTTATTATTGAATTATGAAAAAATTTTTAATTATATTTTTTTTAATATTAAATTTTAGAGAAGTTTATTCCCAATGCTCTATGTGCAGAGCAGTTTTGGAATCAGAAGATGCCTTAGAGACTGCTAAAGGAATTAATGACGGAATAGTTTATTTAATGACAATACCATATATATTAGTTGGTCTAGTTGGTTTTTTTGTTTACAGACAACTTAGGAAATAATTATTTGAATTTATCAGGTTAATATTTTGATTTGAATATGAGTAAATATTTATTCAAGAAATAAATGAAAATCCCTGGGATTAATATTAAAATTTGCTTTCTCGTTGTCATTATTTAATTTAATTTTACAACTTAGTATTTTTTAAATTAAAAAAATTAATAAAGTTTAATGTTAGAGCTTAAAAGTCTTCATAAGTCATATAAAATGGGTTATAATTACCTTCACGTTTTAAAAGGAATTAACTTTAAAGTAAATGAGGGTGAACTTGTTGCTATAATGGGTTCATCTGGATCTGGAAAATCCACACTACTAAATATACTTGGAATGCTTGATTCGGCTGACAAAGGATCTTATTTTTTAGATAAAATAGAAATAAAGAATTTAGATGAGACTAAAGCAGCTAAATATAGAAATGAGTTTTTAGGATTTGTTTTTCAATCATTTAATTTAATAAACTATAAGAATGCAGTTGAAAATGTTGCATTGCCATTGTATTATCGAGGTATATCAAGAAAAAAAAGACAGACAGAGGCACTAAACTTTCTTCAAAAGGTTGGTTTGTCAAACTGGTCTACACATTTACCAAGTGAATTATCTGGTGGTCAAAAACAGAGAGTTGCTATAGCAAGGGCTTTGGTATCAAATCCCAAAGTTTTACTTGCTGACGAACCAACCGGAGCCCTTGATTCAAAAACTTCAAATGAAGTTATGTCAATAATTCAAAAAATTAATAATGAGGGGAAAACTATATTAGTTGTCACCCATGAAGAGGAGATTGCTAAAATGTGTAAAAGAGTTGTAAAATTAAAAGATGGACTTATAATAGAAGATAAGTATATTAAACAAAAATTGTTATAGTATGTTTTCAAGAGACACTTGGGTTGAAATTTTTCAAACTATTTCAAAAAATAAATTAAGAACCTTTTTGTCAGGATTTACAGTGGCACTTGGTATTTTTATATTCGTTGTTTTATTTGGATTTGGTAATGGATTAAAAAACCAGTTCAAAGAATTTTTTTTGGATGATGCAACAAATGTGCTTACAATTTTTCCTGGTAAAACGTCCAAGCCTTTTATGGGATTTAAATCAAAAAGACAAATCAGGTTTGAGAATAGTGATCTTTCAGGTATAAAGGAAAATTTTACTTTTTTTCTCGAAAATATTTCTCCTAGGATTACAAGATATGCTCAAGTAACATATAAACTTGAATCAAATAATTATCGAACAAAAGGAGTATCTCCTTCTGAACAATTTTTTGAAAAAAATATTGTTACAAATGGAAGATATATTAATTCTAACGATGTAAAAAATAAAGAAAAGTATGCTGTTATTGGGAGATTGGTAGTACAAGATTTATTTAAACCAAATGAAAACCCGGTAGGAAAATTCATAAATATTGATTCCAGTGTATTTAAGGTAATAGGAGTGTTTAAGGATTTGGGGGGTGACAATGAAGAAAGAGTCGTTGTAATTCCATACACAACCAGACAACTTATTGAAAAGAATAATAGTTATGTTGATCAAATTAGAGTTTCTTACAAAAGAGAGCTTGGATATATTGGAGGAATTGGATTTGAAAATAAGCTAAAAATTTTTCTAAAAGAGAAAAAATATATTGACCCAACTGATACAAAAGGTATTTTTATAAGAAATGTTTCAAAAGAGCTAAAGCAAAATCAAGATTTTTCTACCGTTCTTCAATATATAATAACATTTGTTGGTATTGGAACATTAATTGCCGGTGTAATTGGTATTTCGAATATAATGGTTTTTGTTGTTAAGGAAAGAACTAAAGAATTAGGAATAAGAAAGGCCTTAGGTGCAACCCCTAATTCTGTAATAGGAACCATATTAATTGAATCAATTTTTATAACTACAATTTTTGGTTATATTGGCATGTTTGGTGGGATTATTTTGTTAAATAGCCTTGGCTCAACTTTGGCTGAAAATTATTTCATTAAAGATCCCTTTATAAATTTTTCGACTGCTGTTTTTGCGACAATTATTTTAATTATTTTTGGAGCAGTTGCAGGTTACATCCCAGCTAAAAGGGCTTCTAAAATTAAACCTATTGTTGCATTAAGAGATGAATAGTTTTAAGATGCTTTTTGATTCAGAAATTTGGCAAGAGATTTTTGGCTCAATAAAAAAAAATAAAATTAGGACAATAATAACTGTCATAGGTGTTTTGTGGGGAATTTTCATATATGTTGTTTTATCAGGAGCAGCTAAAGGACTTGATAACGGATTTGAAAGACAGTTTAGTAATGTTGCAATTAATTCTCTCTTTGTTTGGGCTGAATCAACAAGTATTCCTTACGAGGGTTTTAAAATCGGAAGGTTTCCTAGATTAAAGCTTGACGATGTTGAAATTTTAAAAAAAAGAATTCCTGAAATTAAATATATTGTTCCTAGAAATGCTAGAGGAACATTTAGTGGTGGTAGCCCAGCAAATATTGTTAGAGGAGACAATTCTGGTAATTATGCAATTTATGGCGATTATCCAGATTTTATTAAAATTGCTACAAAAGAGATTTATGAGGGAGGAAGATTTATAAATGAATCTGATATAAAAAATAATAGAAAAGTTTGTGTAATAGGAGAAAGAACTTTGACTGAATTATTTGATCTAGAGGAAAATCCAATTGGTCAGTACGTTAGAATAGATAACGTATATTTTAAAGTTATTGGTGTTTCTGTTTTTAGACAAGGAAGTCCTTTTGATTCTGATTCAGATGTTTTTATTCCTTTTTCAACTTATCAAAATTTATATAATACTGGAAACAAAGTTGATTGGTTTAATATTGCTGCTTATGAAAATGCAGATGTTGTCGAAGTTGAAAAAAAGATAAAATCTACACTTAAAAGAATTCATAGAGTACACCCAAATGACAAAAGGGCCTTTGGATCATTTAATCTTGGAGAAATTTTTAATAAAATTTTTGGTTTTGCAAAAGGAATGACTTTTTTATCAATGGTCGTTGGAATAGCAACAATTCTAGCTGGGGTTATTGGAATAGGGAATATTTTATTAATATCGGTAAAGGAAAGAACAAAAGAATTAGGAGTTAGAAGGGCTTTAGGAGCAACTCCCAATGAAATTAGAGGTCAAATTCTTTTAGAAAGTGTTTTTTTAACTATTTCTTCGGGTATTATTGGAATTATTTTGGCTTCTTTTGTTTTAGCTTTGATCAATTATAATACACTTGATTTGAATGATTTCCCATATACAAACCCAACAGTTCCTATAAAATTTATTTCGTTAGCATTATTTTTAATGGTAGCTTTGGGAACAATTATTGGTTTAATTCCTGCTCAAAGAGCAGTAAGTATAAAACCAATAGATGCATTAAGAGAGGAATAACTTTAAATAATTAAATTAAAATGAAAATTGTTCGTTATATTATTATTTTTATTGGAGTCGGAGGAATATTATTTGCCTCGGCATACTTCATTAAAACAAACAACAAGTCTAAAAATACTTACAAGACTGAATTACCTGAAAGAAGAAATATAATTAAAAAAACTGTTGCTACTGGAAAGGTTATTCCAGAGGATGAAATTGAAATAAAGCCACAGATTTCAGGCATAGTTGACAAACTTTATGTTGAGGAGGGTGATTTAATTAAAAATGGAGACCTGATTGCTAAAATCAAAGTTGTTCCAAATGAACAAGCATTAAATAGCTCAAAAGGAAGATTAGAAAGAGCAAAAATAAATTTAGAAAACGCACAAATAGAATTTAATAGAAATAAATCTTTATATAATGACAATGTTATAACAAAAAGAGAATTTGAAACAGTTGAATTGAATTATAATCAATCTAAACAAGAGGTTTCAAACGCTTATGCGGATCTCCAAATAATAAAACTAGGTTCAGTTGGAGGATCTTCAATTGCAAATACTAACATTAGATCAACCATCGATGGTACAGTTTTGGAAATACCAGTTAAATTAGGGCAACAAGTTACTGAAAGTAATAATTTCAACCCAGGAACAACAATAGCAATAATTGCAGATTTAAAAAAAATGATTTTTGAAGGAAAAGTTGATGAATCAGAGGTTGGGAAGCTTAAAAATGGTATGCCCCTTGATATAAATTTAGGTGCTGTTCAAAATCAAAAATTTAACGCCAATCTGAGATTTATTGCTCCAAAAGGGAATGAGGAAAGTGGTGCTGTAAAATTCAAAATAGAAGGAGTAGTCTACTTAGATAGTTTGGATGTTGTAAGGGCCGGTTATAGTGCAAATGCATCTATGATTTTGGAAAAAAAAGATAGTGTTTTATCCATTTCTGAATCTGTTGTTCAATACGACAGAAAAACTGGACAATCTTATGTTGAAATTGAGATCTCTGAACAAAAATTTGAAAGGAAAGATATTCTTACTGGAATTTCCGATGGAATTAATGTTGAGGTATTGAGTGGAATAAGTGAAATTGATAAAATTAAAATTTGGAATATCACTGAACCTTATGAAGAGGAACGTGGATTTGGAAAAAATTGATAGTTACATAATGAATAGTTTTGTGAAATATTTTCTTAGTTTTTTTATCATAGCTTTTAATACAGTTAATTCTCAAAAGTTAGTTTTAAATCTTGAGGAATGTGTCCTGCTTGCACACCAAAAAAATATTTCTATATTGCAGAGTGAGTTACAATTAAAAAACTCAAATATTGACTTGAGTTCGGCAAAAGCAAATTTTTTTCCTAATCTAAATGCATCAGTAAATCATGCATGGAATTATGGACTAAACCAAAATATAACTACAGGTATTTTTGAAAATATAACCACTCAATTTTCTTCTATGAATGTGAATTTTAATGTTGATATTTTTAAAGGGTTTGAAAATATTAGAAGATTGCATAGAGCTAATTTATCTGTTATAGCTCAGCAGTATAACATTGAAAAAATTAAAGATGATATAGGATTACTAGTTGCTAATTCCTATTTACAAGTTATGTTTAATAAGGAGTTTTTTAAGGTTAGCAAAGAGCAACTTGATATTACAAGAAAAGAGTTAGAAAGAGCTAAAATACTTTTGGATGCTGGTTTAATAGTAAAAGGTGATTTGATTGATATTGAGGCTTCTTTAGCAAATCAGGAACAAAATTTAGTTCAGGCAGAAAATACTCTTAGATTAGTTAAAATTAATTTAGCCCAACTTTTGAGGATAACTGACTACGAAAATTTTGATACGGCTGATGAAGATTTAGATTTACCTTTTACGGAAATATTTAATGAAACACCAAAAAGTATTTATACAAAGGCTCTAACAGAACGAAATGAAATAAAATTATCTGTCGCTAATTTAGAGATTGCTGAAACTGATCTTCTTTTATCTAAGTCCAGACTGCAACCCTCATTAACCGCATTTTACAGTTACAGTTCAAGAATTTCTTACAGTGACAGACTCATACCATCAGGTGAATTTGAAACTGTTCCAATTGGCAAGTTAGCATCAAATTCTGAACCAGTCGTATCAACTATTGAAAAGAGAAATGTTGTTGGTCCAATGTCTGTAATTGATCAGTTTAAACTTAATGACGGGCATAATTTTGGTTTACAACTTAGTATACCAATCTTCAATAGATTAGTAGTAAGAAATAATATTAAAAGAAGTAATATTCAATTGGAATCTTTCCAAAACCAACATGAGCAAATTAAACTTGATCTTGAAAATACTATTTATCAAGCTTATAATGATACAAAAGCATCATATAAATTGTATCAAGCATCAAAAAAAACTGTTTCAGCCAGAAAAGACGCTTTTCAAAATGCCCAAAAAAAGTTTGAATCTGGTACTATTAATTCTTTTGATTACGCTCAAATAAAACAAAGGTATGATTCATCTTTATCTGATCAAATTAGAGCTAAATTTGATTATATTTTCAAATTAAAAGTTCTTGAATTTTATTTTGGTTTAAAAATCACTATATAAAATGGGACTTATTTTGAATATAGAGTCCTCATCAACAAATTGCTCAATTTCTGTTTCTAAAAATGGAAAATTAATTGATTTTATTGAAAAGAATGATCCGAAATATAGACAAAGCAATACTATTCATCAAAACATATTAGATCTAATTAAAAAAAATAATTTAAATTTTAATGATTTTGCTGCTGTTGCAGTTAGCAAGGGTCCAGGTTCTTACACTGGTTTAAGAGTTGGTATCTCCTCTGCAAAAGGTCTATGTTATGCATTAGATATTCCATTAATTTCAATAAATACACTTGAAATTATTGCTGCTGGATTAAGATCATATGTTAAAGGAAATATTATATCATTAATTCATGCAAGGGAAGATGAATTTTATTATTTGGTTTATGATAACAAAATGAAAATTATCAAGGAAACCTCAATTGAATACTTAAACTCAAATTCATTTTTAAAATTTTATGGAGAACAAGAGTTAAATATTATTGGTTTGGGAATTAATATTTGCAAAAAAATTTTAAAAAATAAAAAAATCAATTATCCTGATAGTGAATCGCTACCTTCCTCAAAAAATATGGTTTCGTTGTCTGAAAAAAAGTTTAAAAATGAAGATTTTGAAAATTTAATTTATTTTGAACCTAACTACGTGAAAAATTTTTATTTAAGTAAAAAAAAATAGTTATTCATTAATAGCTATAACGTTTTTGACAACACCTGGAAGCATTTCTTTCAAAATATTTTCAATCCCATTTTTAAGAGTTATAGTTGATGATGGGCAGCCACTGCAAGCGCCTTGTAATATTACGTTAACAACTTTATTTTTTTTATTGTATGAATCAAAAAGGATATTACCCCCATCAGATGCTACAGCAGGTTTAACATATTCATCTAAAATTTGTATAATTTTTTTTGAGGTAATGTCTGTAGATTTAATTTTTTTGTTTTTATTATTTGAGCTAAATTCGATTAATTGATTTCTAAAATCGTTGAGCTTTTTTTTAAGATAAGTTTTGATTAACTCTTTTGTTTCTGAAACTTTTTCATTCCATTCAAAATCTTCTATTTTAGTAATTGATATATAATTTTCAGTAATAAAAATTTCATTAATAAAATCTAATTTAAACAAAGCGTCAATTAAATCTATTTTAGTTAATTTATTTTCTTTAAAATCATAAATTTTTTTAGCTAAAATTTTATTAGATACAAATTTTATTACATTTGGATTTGGTGTACTTTCTGCATATAAAGTAACAGATTTATTGTTTTGATTTTTTAAAGTAATATCTGAATCATAACTATTTAAATAATTTTCAATTTCTGTTCCTACCTCATCTATCACATCATCCCACTTTAAAATATCAAATCGTTCTAGTTTAATAACAAGGTTTGATAATTCTACAACTTTTACAAATGGTAAATAAAATAATTTCTGGACTAATGGAAAATTATTTGCATCCTCAATTGATTCAAATTTTATTGTTTTGTCAATTTTTAATTCATGACTTAAATTAAAAATTGCAAATTTATCATTTTGATCAATTTTATATTTTACTTCGTATTTTTTCATAATATTTACAAAATTAAAAATTTATATATAATGTTAATTAAAACAATTAGAGGTTTTAAACCAAAGTGGGGAAAAAATTGTTTTTTTGCTGAAAATTCTTCAATTATAGGAGATGTTATTTTTGGGGATAATTGCTCCGTTTGGTTCAGTTCAGTAATTAGAGGTGACGTAAATAAAATCAGGATAGGAAATAATGTTAATATTCAAGATGGTACAGTAGTTCATGGAACATACCAAAAATCATCAACAATAATTGGAAATAATGTTTCAATCGGTCATAACGCAATTATTCACGGATGTGAGTTAAAAAGTAATGTATTAATTGGAATGGGAAGTATAATTATGGATGATTCAATAATTAAAAGTAATTCAATAATAGCTGCTGGAAGCGTACTAATTCAAAAAACAATAACTGAGGAAAATTCTATTTATGCTGGAATTCCTGCAAAAAAAATAAAGGATATATCTGAGGAATTAATAACAAATGAAATTGAGAGAATAGCTAAAAATTATAAAAAATATTCAAGATGGTATAAATAATTTAGATTTTAATTTTTCTTAGTTTTTCATTTATTAAAATTTTACTTTTAATAGGCTTACCTGTGTAAAAAAATAAATTAGAATTATTTTCCTTTGAATTTGAAACTAATCTTTCATTATTTAAAATCTTTTTTGTTTGAATAGCTATAGCCTCACTTGTATCGATTATTGTCATTTTATTTTTTATTATTTTTTTAATTTGATTAACCAGAAAAGTATAATGAGTGCAACCCAAAACTAAAACGTCAGCATTTTCTTTTATCATTGGATTAATTAAAGATTTCAGAACTTTTAAGGTAGAATTTTTTTCAATCTTATCGTTTTCTATTATTTCTATAAGATTTTTACCCTCTTTGGAAATTATTCTTACATTTTTAATAATATTTTTTGATGTTTTTTTAAAGAGATAGCTAGATATTGTTAATCTTGTAGCAAGAACTCCAACAATTCCAGTTTTTGTTTTCAAAGAGGCAGGCAAAACTCCTGGCTCAACTCCAATGATAGGAAGACTGTATTTATTTCTTAAAAAATTTATAAGGTTAGTGGTGACAGTATTACAAGCAATTATAATGGTTTTAGATTTTTTAGAAATTAAAAAGTTAATTATTTCAATACTTCTTTCTTTAAGTTTTGACTTAGTCAAATATCCATAAGGAGCATATTTGTTATCCAAAACATAAATTATTTTTTCTCTGGGAATAATTTTTTTTAAGGCAGTAAAAATGGAAAAACCACCAATTCCAGAATCAAAAAGACCAATGGGATTTGAACTTAGATTCGACAATTATAAATAAAATAAAAATGTTAAAAACCTAGTTCATTTTTAACCTCTGACATCAGATCCTTGCCGTTTGCCATAATAACGCTTCCGCCAGCACTTGCATCTAAAACATAGTCATATCCTTGAGATTTAGCAATTTTTTCAATTGCAGATCTAGCTTTTTCATAAAGCGGTTTCATCATTTCAACCTGTTTTTTTTGTAGATCTTGAGTAGCAGTTTCTCTGTAAGATTGAATATTTTGTTGCATAGTTTCAAGTTCTTTTTGTCTAGCCTGATTTGTCACTTCTGTTTGGTTTTCAGCGTCAGCTGCGTAGGACTGAGCCTTAGTTTGAAATTCTTTAATTGTATTTTCAATTTCAGTTGTGTAAGTTTTTTCAAGTTGTGCTAATTCTTTTTGTTTAGCTATAACCTCTGGCATTTCACTAATTAGTTGTTGTGTGTTAATGTGAGCTACTTTAACTTGAGATTTTAATGATGTAGTCATTAAAAATGAAATCAAAATAAATGAAAAGATATTTTTTAAATTCATAATTAAAATTTTTTATCAGTTTTTGTTATTTCTTTCTTCTAAAAGCTTTTTTCTTGCTTTGTTTCTTTCTTGAATATTTATTTTTCTTAATACTAATTGGCTAATATCGTAATTTTTTGTGGAATATAGCATAACTAAGTCAGAAGATCTATCAAAAATAAAGTCATATCTTTTTTCTTTTGCTATATCTCTAACTGCAGACATAACTTGATCTTGAATTGGTTTAATTAATTTTAGTCTTTCTTTGATTAAGTCACCATTTGGACCAAATCTTTTTTCTTGCAAAAAAATTATTCCTGATGCAAAATCGTTTATTTCAGCATTTCTATCAGCAATTAATTCTTGAGTTAATAATACTTTTTCTGAGTTAAGTTCATCTTGATATCTTTTAAGTTGTATTTTTTGAAGTTCAATTTCTTTTTTCCAAACTTCAATTTTTTTATCTATAATTTTTTTAGCAATCTTATATTCATCAATATTTTCAAGAATCAAATCCATATCGATATAACCTATCCTGGCTCCTTTTTGTGCAGTTAATATTTGAGTCAGTAAAACTAATAGAATAATTATTTTTAATTTCATGAATTTTAAAATTGTTGACCAATTATAAAATGAGTTTCCCATCCATTTGGTGAATTTATTAAATTATTTGGATTATCGAATCCGTATCCAAAATCTATACCAAGTAATCCGAAAGCTGGCATAAAAATTCTAACTCCAAAACCTGCAGATCTTTTAGAATTAAAAGGATTAAACTCTTTAAATGAATTATATCCATTACCAGATTCTAAAAAACTTAATGCAAATATTGATGCTGCAGGTTTAAGCGATATTGGATATCTTAATTCCATGGTGAATTTGTTATAGAGCACTGATCCGTTATTTGTTGAAAGTGATTGATTTTCGTATCCTCTTAATGAAATATTTTCTCTACCGTCTAAAGAATAATTCATCATACCATCTCCACCTAAATAAAATCTCTCAAATGGTATATTACCCCTATCATTATTATAAGCTCCAAGAAAACCAAATTCCGTCTTAGTCTTAAGCACAAGTTTATTAATTAAAGTTGTGTACCATTCTCCTAAAAACTTGATCTTATAAAATTCTAACCATCTAAATTTTTCTTGATCAATTTTAGCTTGATCTGGTGATGCTACACCGTTAATTATTTTTTGAAATTTTCTATCGTTACCTAGATTGTTATAGTCAACACCAGATATCAAAGAATACGGAGGTGTCAGTTTTGCACTAATTAGAAAATTGGAGCCACCGACTGGAAAAATTGGATTTGTATATGTATTATTTCTACTTAGAGAAATTGTATATGCAATATTATTAGATGTACCGTCACCAAATGTAAACAAGCCTGTATAATAGTTATTTAAATTATAATATTGATATGACAAAGTTTGTGATAAAGTAAAATAATCGTCAGGAATTTGAAGTCTTTTCGCCATACCAATTGAAATACTACTAATTTCAAAAAACTGGCTTTTATCAGCTCTTCCAGTAAAATAGTCATATCTATATTGTGTAGTTCTTGATAATGATGTTGAAAATTGAACAGGTTGTCTTCCACCTAGCCACGGCTCAGCAAAGGAAAAACTGTAAGTGCTATAGAACTGACTAGCTTGAAGTCTAAGGGCAAGAGATTGGCCATCTCCTGCTGGGATTGGTTTGTATGCATATTTATTAAAAATATCTTTCATTGAAAAGTTATTAAATGATAATCCAAGTGTTCCTATAAAACCTCCTCCTCCATAACCACCTTGTAATTCAATTTGACTTCCGCTAGTCTCCTCAAGCCCAAATTCAATGTCTACTGTTCCAACATTTGGATTGACATCTTTAAAGTCTGGATTAATATTTTCAGCATCAAAAAATCCTAACTGACCTAGTTCTCTTACAGTTCTAACAACTTTATCTTTACTGTAGAGCTCACCGGGTTTAGTTCTCAATTCTCTGTATATTACATGATCATTAGTTCTCTCATTTCCTTTTACTGATATTTTATTAAAATTTGCTAATTTCCCTTCATTAATTCTGATTTCAAAATCAATTGTATCATTTTTTGCACTAACCTC
>MDTE01058479.1_pt1 | contig 15469 bp, 13 predicted proteins | sample 811231 | NCBI WGS metagenome assembly MDTE01 (sample SAMN05326651, study PRJNA326480) | marine metagenome | isolation source: seawater | place: Indian Ocean: Red Sea | collected 2010 | reverse complement strand
TACAGAGGCAATATGTTTAAGCAATGGCAACAATCTTTTAGCGCATGGAAAGGTACAAAAGCTTTCTTGAGGGACTGCGTATCAAGCAGGGCTGTAACTTTTTTCTCTGAGGGCCGCCCCTACCTCGCCTTCCTGAGACCCGTCATAGATGAGTTATCAGAAATTCATAACGGCCCAGTATATTACCTATCATCTGATATTGACGACCCTTACTTGCTAAGTCCACCGAACGATGTAAAGGCATATTTCATAGGCAAAGGGGCGGCTATGATTTATCTATTCTCCAATATCAAATCTGGCACCATGGTGATGACCATGCCTGATCTCAATAAGTACCATATAAAGAGGTCGGCTCACCCACTCCACTACGTGTATATTTTTCATTCTATGGTTAGCACCCACATGGTATATCGTGAAGGTGCGTTTGATCACTTTGATACCATGCTTTGCGTCGGACCACATCAAAAGGAAGAAATTAGGGCGTGGGAAAAGTTACGGGCCCTGCCAGAAAAGAATCTCAGGGATCATGGCTATGGCCCTCTAGATACATTGATGTTATCCACAAGAGAGCATCATACCCATGATGCGAACTGCCCAAACGTTTTAGTGGCCCCTTCCTGGGGACCGAAGGGTCTTTTGGAAACAGTCGGGCTGGACTTAATTTCCATTCTTCTATCTGCTAATTATAAGGTAATGGTACGACCACATCCCCGCACACAAGCTTTGTCGCCAAAAAAAATACTGCGCCTGAGGCAGAAATTTGGGAGGAATAAAAATTTTTCCCTTGATCTAGACACATCCAATTTTGATTCATTTTTGAAAGCGGATGTAATGATAGGTGATTGGTCAGGAGCGGCTATGGAATTCTCCCTCGGGTTACAAAAACCTGTTTTATTTATAGATCTTCCCCCAAAAATAAATAACCAGTGTTGGAGTGATATCTGTCAGACCCCCTTTGAGGTCTCCTACCGCAAGGATGTAGGAACAATAATAACTCCCTCTCAACTAAATCGAGTCCCCCAACTTATCCGTGAGTTGCTGGCAAACACAGAACAATTTAAGTTAGCTGCCCTCGCCCTTAGGAAACGATGTATATTTAACGTTGGTAGCAGTGGCGGTGAGGGCGCCAAAATCTTGCGCGAAATAGCGCAAAACCCGCAAGCCTCTTCCATCTATTAACCTACGATGCCACTTCAACAATTGACAGAAAACAAGCACACATGAACGGCCTAGACATCCCAAACGCTGTAATAATAGCTGCCGGCCTCGGAAGCAGATTGAGACCCCACACTAATTCCATGCCTAAATGCATGCTTGATTTTGGAGGAAAGACCCTTCTAGAACGACAAATGGAAGCCTACCGATCATGCGGTATTTCTGACATTAGTGTTGTCCGGGGTTATTTGAAAGAAAAAGTTAGCTACCCGAATATCACGTACTTTGATAACCGAGACTACGAAGCAAATAACATCTTGAACTCATTGTTCTATGCTGAGACCAAAATAGTTGGACCAACCATATGCGGCTATTCGGACATATTATTCGACAAAGAAATAGTCGCGAGTTTACTAACATCACCGCACGATTTTAGCATCGTTGTCGATACCGACTGGAGGGGTTATTATGAGGGTCGCACTGAACACCCTTTGGAGGAAGCAGAAAAAGTAATTTTTGACTCCGACGGAGTGGTAAGAAAAATTGGGAAGGGCATTAAAGACGAATCTAAGTTGGACGGCGAGTTTATTGGGATGCTGAAAGTGAGTGCCAAAGGGGCAAACAATTTCAAGCATTACTTTCATAAGGCGAAAGAAATGTTTTGGAACAAGCCATTTCAGAAAGCCGCCGTGTTTCAGAAGGCGTATATTACAGATATGATTCAGGAAATGGTGGATAATGGCGTGAAAATCCACTGCACTCTGATTAAAAAAGGTTGGAAAGAAATTGACACTGTTGAGGACTATAATAAGGCGCTACAAGCCTTCCAGGAGTAGGGAATATTCCTAATAAGAAAGATTATGCTCAAAGGCTAGGATCGCGCCTCTTAGGGGAAGCTAACGATCTTAAGCGGACCCCTGCCTCTCTGGCTGCAGACCTTGGATGGAATTTGGGAGATGTGGAAAAGGTTCTCTCAGGAGAAGGAACTCCTGAGTTAGGACGAGATCTTTTGTTTCAAATGGCGGCATATTACCCGATATCGCTCCGCGATTTATGGGTAGAAACGGATGACACCGAGGATGGAATAGCAATTATGACGGCGGCCGAAAGTAAAGCCACTGCACGTATCTTTGATCGAAGCAATAGAAGTGGAACTATGTCCCCATATTATGAATATAGGGATACAGCTATGTCTAAATTTGCTCCCTACAGGCCCGAGTGGATCAAGGAACTACGAAAAGTCAACGATTGCAACCCTTCAAACCCAGACATAGCTTTTAATAATGGACATATACTCCACCAACTCACCTTTTTTGTTGGTGAGGTGAATTTCTACTGGAAAGTGAACGGGAAAACACACAGCCAAGAAATGAATACTGGGGACTCCGCCCTTATTACTCCCTTCGTTCCTCATAGCTTCGCCACTCGGAGCCTAGATCCTAAAAGGCAAGGGCTCATTATTGCAGTAACATACAGAGGAAATGTAAATCGCGCAGCCGATGATATGTCTCGTCTAGACTTGGCTGACCTCGCTACAATCACCGGAAGCCTGCGAGATCCCCTCGACACCTTAAATGCTCGCGTACACCGATACTGCCAAATCGAAAGCCTTTCTCGAACAGACCTGACACGGCGTCTTGAGCTACTCGGAATGGGAAAAAGTAAAGCTAAAACACTAGCAACTTTGTCCCAGCTACCAAATTCTGAAGAAATATCGGTGCTTTCTAATGCCTTAAATGTAAAAAATAGTGATTTATTGGTTACACCAATAAACCCAGACGAAGAAGTGGTAGTTACAACGAAAGCTAAAGGATTTAATAGGGAGTTTCCAGACTCTGTTGCGCCCTTTTGTACTCTTTCTGAACTTGCTCGCTCAAGACACCAGCCTAATCAACGAAGCTTTGACGTGCATATGACGGGAGATGACAAACATGAGTCTACTCCTGGCTTTAAGCATCATCTCCACGAATATTTATTTAATTACGGCAGCCACCCGATACAGCTAATGGTGGGGCAGGAGAAACAAAAAGAAATAGAACCTGGCGGATCTGCCTATATAAGCCCATCAATAGAACATTGGTTGCAGGGCCCTTATGGAGCCAAGCTTCTAATGGTAAGAGTTGCTGGAGGCCTCACTGACGAAGCACTGAATGAATTTTCAGGATTTGCCGAAAATGGCAAGGAACGTGCCATAATGGAAAATAAACAGTGGTTTTAAGGCGGCCCTTCATTTGTTCCACGGAAATACACTTCACTAATCAACTAGAAGAACTGCTACCCCAAATAATAAAAGGCCGCTCTTTTGTCATTGTTACTAGCCCATTTTGGGCAAAAAATGCTCGCGTCAAAGAAATTCATAGTCAGCACTCCCAATGTAAAGGCGTAATTGGCTTCGTAGAGCCTAATCCAAAAGTCTCGAGTTTAAGTCAAATAGCAGCCCAGTTTCTGGACATAGAGCTTGTTATAGCACTGGGAGGTGGCAGCGTACTCGATACTGTCAAGGGTGCCGTTGCCCTTAGTGGCCTTAATGGAGATGCATCTGTTTTAACACAACACTTAATTCAGTCCACAAACTTACCGGATGATCTGGAGACACTTCCTATCATAGCAATCCCAACCACCGCCGGCACTGGCTCTGAGGTAACACCTTGGGGAACTCTATGGGGCGAAAATGGTGAAAAATATTCGGTATCCCATCCCCGGCTATATCCAGAACACGCTGTTTTACAACCTTCCCTTACTCTTTCCATGCCACTGGAACTTACACTAAGTACAGGGCTCGATGCCCTGTCGCACGCCATGGAGGCCCTCTGGAATAAACAGCACAATCCTCTAGCTGATCTACTGGCCGAACGCGCGATACATAGTATTTATGAATGTTTGCCCAAAGCCTTGACCCTTCCTCAGGACATGGACATTAGACAAAACATGCAACTAGCCTCCCTTACCGCTGGTTTGGCAATGGGCACTACACAAACTGCCCTGGCACACTCTATCAGTTATCCCTTTACTGCAACTTTTGGCATAGCTCACGGGCTTGCATGCAGCTTCACGTTGGCCGAAATAGCCAAATACAACCTTCCCGAAGGTCCCCAACGCCTAGCTATAGCGGCCAATGCTTTCGGATGCACGTCGTCTGAACTGCCTGACTTATTAACAACGTGGCTTAGGAACCTCGGTGTTGGTCGTCTCCTCTCACAAAAAACAAACATTGAGAAGATTGCAAAACTTGAAAATAATCTGATAAACCCTCAACGCACAAAAAATAACATTCGCAATGTTTCAGGAAAGATGGCACAACGTATTGCCCAAGAAGCTTTTAGGTCCTTAGTTAATTGAAAAATACTTCATCGCATTACCGATAGCGCTTCCATAAAGCCCTTTTTTGCCTCTACTGGGCTCTCTTTGGGCCGACCTAGAGCTGGTCGCGCACCGGGCTGTACAACTATTTCGAGAAAAGCAGACCCTTGACCTTTCATCATCTCACCAAGAGTTTGAGGGAGTTCGTCGGCACTCGAAACAACAAAAACAGACTTATAACCGCAAGCATTGGCTATCCCCGCCAAAGACAAATGCGACCCGCAAGTTGGTTGACCTCCGACAGAATCATGCACCCCATTGTTCAAAACTATATGACGCAAATTCTTGAAGGCGGCGGTGGTGGCCAACCCTCCCAAGTGCATAAAACATGAACCATCCCCATCTATACATACAACAGGATGATCAGCCTTAACCAAAGCTATCCCTGCTGCAATTTGAGAAGCATGGCCCATCGACCCGACAGTTAAAAAATCCCTTCCAGGCGCCTGTTTTTTCGCCTGCCTGATCTCGTATAATTCTCTGGAGGCCTTTCCCGTGGTTGCCACAATGGGAACGTCCCTTCGCAAGTGTTCAACTATTAATTCTATAGCATGTTCTCGCGTCAAACTGCTCTCATTCTCCTGAAGTTTTGGTGTCGCCCCCGAAATAGCCCCTTTCCGAACCAACAAAGCAACAGGCCGGCGACCGGCTTTACCTTTCGCTATTAGCCGGGCAATAGCATCTCCATCTTCCTCAGGTCCGACCACCACGTATGGTATTGAAAGAATGTCCAAAAGGTCGGGGGTGATTTTTCCCTGCTTCCGATGCTGGGGTTCATCTTTTAACTGACCATTCTCTGTGATTTCCCCCCTCCACCCGATGACTAAAAGAATTGGAATGCTATAAACCTCTTGATCTGCTAACGACGTTAACGGGTTTACTGCATTTCCTAAACCGGAATTCTGCATATAAACACACGGCATTTCACCAGTGGCTAAATGGTAGCCTGCCGCTAAACCAACTGCCAAACCTTCATTTGCTGAGGGGTAATGTTGGTAGTAGCCCGGATTTTCCTCAAGACACTGTGATAGCTGGGACAACAATGAATCGGGAACTCCGGTGAAAAATTTTATTTCATTGGACGTGAGTTTCTCTAGAAAATCAACCGCGCGCATTACAAGACACGATTAGGAATGAGGTCAAGCAATTCGTTAACAGGAAGGCATAGTTCATCAGCTTCTTTGGCTCGGCCATTACGCAATATACTGCTACACACCTCCCGCATCGCAGGAACCGACGCCCGTAGCATATGATTAGCGTAAATTACTATATTGACACCATGGGCCTTCAATTCAGGCTCCGTTACTACACTGTATTTAGTAGGAACAACAACTAAAGTCGTCTCTGAGTCCATGTCACGGAAGCGATCACAAAAATTTAAAACCTCGGATGGATCCTCGCTACGGCTATGGATCATAATTCCATCGGCTCCCGCAGCAGTATAGGCCGCCGCACGATCCAATGCATCCTCCATGCCAGCCCCAACAATCAAGCTCTCAAGCCTACCTATAATCATGAAATCATTGGTAACACAAGCCGCTTTGCCCATCTGAATTTTCTCTGCAAACAGATCCCTGTCTTCAAGGATATGATGTCCATCTCCCTGCAGCAAAGAGTTCCGCTTAGGGCCAGTTTTATCCTCTATTATAATCGCAGATGCCCCAAGCCGCTCCAGGGTTCTCACATTAAAAACAAAATGCTCAGGTAACCCCCCTGTATCACCATCGAATATTAGCGGTTTAGTAGTTACTTCAAACAAAGCATCCACAGCATTTATTCTACTGCTGGTATCAACGAGCTCAGTATCTGGTTTCCCTCTTATTGTGGAGTCTGTGAGGCTAGATACCCACATAGCTTCAAAGCGCGCCACACCCTCTTCTTTCTCGACTTCAACAGTCTCCGCTAATCTCCCACAAAGGGGACTATGAACTTCAATAGCGCGCACTATTTGCGCCGTATCTAGATACCTTTTTAGAGCTGTTCTTCTTATCTCCGAAGTATTGCCCAAACCACTCATTTGCTTATCGTAGCGCGCAGTATTCACTCCTCTTGTGTATGGCACCTCAATAAGACGCCCATCCCACTCTTTTATTACGTCCACAACCCGGTCGCGAAAAGTCTTCTGGGAGCCTGTCACCCAGTCATCCCCATGCATCACTATTCCAGGTTTATATTTCCGCAAATTTGGAACGAAATCCCAGTCGTTTTGTTCAACGACCCTGTCAACTCCCACTATGTTTTCTAAGATGCTTTTTCGCTGCTCAAAATCCAAATAAGGAAGTGGCTTATAAGTAGATACTGCTTTATCGGTGAGCAAGCCAATAGTTACAGGCCCAAGTTCACGCCCTGCTGCTATAATCTTAATTAGCCCATGATGCAGGATATCCGCCGTCATTCCAATGTACACACTATTATTTTTCTTCACCATTAGCCAAACACTTCTTTGTTAGGTGTTCAAAAGAAGCCAATACGTCTAAAGCACCTTCCGCACCAAGCTTGCATACCAAATCTCTTGATCTCGCTTAATCTTGGTTTTTCTTACCCCGTCCACCCATTTCCTTCTCAGTAGGACTAGAACCAAACAATTTCTTAAAGCTTTCCTTTATTCGTCCCCAATAGAATTTAACGATAACCAAACCCCCAGCAATGCCACCCAAAAGCAGCTGTATCAACATACTTCCAATGCCAAAGTCTATATAGGCCTGAGCCGGGCCAGTAGAAGCTAAAAATAAAACAGCAGCTGCAAACGGACACCACCCATCCACTGTGAATGTCCTACACGCGATTATTTTTCTAAGCGAGCCAGAAAATATTTTCCTACCTCCGTGTGGTGTCTTCAAGATATACCTCCTCTAGCTTACCATGGATTTTCTTAAAAAACCTATTGGGCAGTGTCTCTGGGACGACACCATCAATACAGGCAAATACCAAGCGAAAAGTATTAACAGGACTAAATTTATCTCCTACCTTCACATCACAGTAACTAGGCAATAGCATTGCAGAAAAATTGGCGAATCCAATGTATTCAGAAGGGACGGCAGGCAAATCCACCATCGCCTGTAAACTTGGCCCTCGAAACCCATGGTCTGACTGCAAGACAATGATTGGGTCACTGTTATCTTTTTCCAATATCAAATCAATCATATCAATAATATGGGGGTTTAGACAACGCAGGTCATTGACATAGCTCGCAACTGCATCTGCGTAATCGCCCCCCAGGAGAGCTAACTCTACCCTTTCAATGTGCGCGCAGGCATCCGTATACCTTTGGGGGGGATGAGGTGAGAGCACATGTGCAAATAAATATTGCGGCTGGGCAAAATTAAAATCTATGTGTTCTCCGATGTCTTCCAGCCTAAGAAAATCGAAACTGATAAGATCCGGAAGCAATCTCCTTATAATCGGAAATAGGGGAGTAAGGCGCAGCAATCCAACCTCCGCCTCATTCACCCCATACCTTCCTGTCGTCTTTGCCTTTATGCACTCATCCTCCACCCCACCACAACGGGTCTTCAGATTTTCTCCACCGGGCTCAGCGTGAATATATCTGTAACCCAATTTTCTAAACCGCTGCACGACGGGGTTAAACCCTTGGATGCGGGACGTCCACAATGAGGGATGAAGCTGGGCGCCAGTGGGAATATAATAATTCATATTGACTGTTGTACTAATGGACAACTTGGTACTTACATAGTTGGCGTAGCTTTGCTTTGAAACCTGGAAGTTTTTCTCTTCAAGGCTCACAATAAAAGGAGAATTATCCATGCCAAAGTACTCACTCAAGACATCGGATCGTGCATAACCATCAAATACAAACCAATAAACATTGGGAAGTTTAGCGGCTTCTTTCTTTGTTGAAAAAGACTCAACCTTGTTGCCAACCTCGGATCCATTGTACAGGGCAAATTTTGTTAGGCTGGTGGTCGGAACTACCAACAACGCGACAGAAACCGTAAAGAGTGCTGCACCTCCCACTGCTAACCTTGCAAATCTCCAAATGAAAAAAAGAATGAGTGCGCTTAGCGCCAGCCATATAGATATGCGAATTGTTCCTAATGAAATACCGAGCCCAGAGACGAGATGTGATAAGGGAAGATAAAGAAATAGCAGCACTCCAGCCACGCCCAAAGTGTTTGCTATTTGTGCCCAATAGGTCCAACCAAAAAATACTACAAGGACCACTGCAAATATAAGGCTTAGCGTTATAGCCAGAACACAATAAAGCGCTACTGACCAACCGTACAAATACAAGTCGTCTTGATTATGGCTTAAAAAGCTAAGGAACGGCCACGTCCAAAAAGCCATTATCGTGATCAAAGGGATTAATGACGAAAATTTCCTAAACATACAGGCACACTACTAGGTAACGACGTATCGTGTCATTTAGATTATGATAACACTCCCACCTTTCTTGGTAGGCATGACCTATAGGATTGTTGTAGTGTTGTTGCTCAATTAAACCTGATCCGATGGATATGAAAACTGAACAACAAACACAGAGCCCGGAACTACGGCACCTAGTTGCCGATCTACCGCCCGCCGCATCCGTGCAAATTAATGATGCAGTTTATCGCCTAAAACGCGACGGCAAAGATATTATCACTTTATCTCTGGGCGAGGCTTTTTTTGAACAGCCAATGATCAGTATTTCGGAGTCAGACTTTGCGGCGGGAATGCACTATTCTGACTCCAGAGGAGTGCCGGAGTTGAGAGAGAAAATTGCAACACATTACGAAAAAAAGTTCGGAGCCCAGGTGGACCCTGATAGGGAAATTCTCATTAGTGCAGGTTCAAAGGCTATACTGTATATGTGCATGCTAGCGGCAACCAATCCGGGCGGAGAGATTTTAATCCATGAGCCGGGTTGGCTCAGTTATCTGGAACAGGCCCGCCTAGCGGGCGCCTCGCCCCGCCAGCTGCAATACAAAGCAAGTACCAAAGATATTCTTTCAGAAATATCACCACGAACGAATATGTTAATTCTAAATAATCCCAATAATCCAGCTGGCCGCCTTTATAGCCGCCAGGAAATCTCCGATTTCTACAACGAATGCCTCCAGCAAAACACCTACCTTCTGCTTGACGAGTCCTACAGCGATTTTGCTCCACCTGGAGAGTTTGCTTCGCTTAGCTCAGTAGCCCCAAACAAAAGCCACGCGCTAGTTGTTAATTCTCTCTCTAAAAATCTAGGCGTGTCTGGATGGCGCATAGGCTACCTGATTGCTGAAGAACAGTTTGTGAATGCAATTTTGAAGCTAAATCAGCATCTTATAACTTGCGCACCCACACTCCTTTCTAATTATTGTGCAAAAAATTTTGAAGCCATGGTAGCTAACACTGAACCGCAACTAACAACCCTCCAGGACAAGCGGACCAAAATCGCCAACGCCATAGCAAAACGCCAGCTTTCTTGCCTTACTGGCTCAACAACATTTTACTTTTTTCTCTCCATAGAAGGCTTTCCTGGAACTGATGTTGACTTTGCCAGAATGCTCTTGGTTGACGAAGGTGTTTCAGTTGTTCCTGGATCAGCCTATGGATCCAGCACCGATAGGTTTGTTCGGATCTCTATCGGCACAGAACCCACAGAACGTATAGAAACAGCCCTCGACAGCATAAAACAGCTAACGATTATCCGCAGTTTTGCCAAAGAAAACTACACAGCCAAATTTCATCACCTGGTTAATGGACCTTGAGAAAAATGCTCTGAGAGAGCAAAAAAAATCATGGCGCCCTCCACCCACTTAGGAAGGCCTAGAGGTAACCTTAGCTTTTCAACACACTTTAGCTATTGTTTTTATTAAGGAAAAAAGCATCTGAACCTCACCATTCTTCAAAGTTCTATCATTGACTTAACTCTTGATACAAGTGTATGTTCACCAGATGAACGCGTGCTTCGGCTGGGGAGGGTGCGCATTGCCCGACTGGTGGGGCAAACACCCATCACCCAGTGTGCGGTAGCATGGGAATAACCTCAAAAAAATAGGTCAGCATTGTGGAACTTCCCTACGGGCGCCAAACCATCGATGATGAAGACATTGCTGCCGTGGTTGCAACGCTGAAAAGCGATTGGCTAACCCAAGGCCCCGAAATAGTAAACTTTGAAAGGGACCTGGCCAAGGTTGTTGGGGCAAAACATGCCATTAGCTGTAGTAGTGGAACAGCGGCACTCCATTTAGCACTTTTTGCGGCCAGAATAGGCCCTGGAACAAGCGTCATAGTGCCGGCTAACACCTTTGTGGCAACTGCAAATGCAGTCCGCCACGTCGGAGCCGAGATATCTTTTGCAGATATAGATCCAACCACAGGATTAATGACGGCTGAGCACGCAGTAGAAGCGCTCCGCCAACGTAGCGACAGAGAAATATCAGGTATTATGCCTGTCCATTATGCGGGCCAATGCGAAAAACCGCCTTCGCTACGTAGCATGGCTGAGAAAGAAGGAATAACAGTTATTGAGGATGCGTGCCATGCCCTAGGCACCTCCTATAAGGTTGATGAGAATGTTCTCATGATTGGCGGGTGCCAACACAGCTCCATGGCAGCGTTCTCATTCCACCCGGTCAAAACGATAGCTATGGGTGAGGGCGGGGCAGTCACGACCAATGAAGATGTTTTAGCTGAACGCCTGCGGGAATTGAGAAATCATGGACTAACTCGCAATCCTCAACGTTTTATGCAAAAAGAGTTAGCCTTTGGTCCTGATGGCTCTCCTAATCCATGGTATTATGAGCTTTCTGAACCGGGCCTTAATTATAGAGCCAGCGGTCTTCACTGTGCACTTGGACGCAGTCAGCTTAAAAAACTTGGTCATTTCATCAGGGAAAGACGACGATTAGTCGTATATTACAACGGACTTATCAAACACCTTTCACCTCTGGTACAGCCGCTTAGAGCAATTGATTACTGTATACCCGCATGGCATCTCTACCCAGTGAGGATAGACTTTGCACAGCTTGGTATTGAGAGAAAATCCTTAATCGATGCTCTCTCGACGAATGGCATAAGGAGCCAAGTGCACTATATCCCAGTTCCATGGCAACCGTATTACAAGGATCGTTACGGGCCCATAAATTTACCAGGGACAGAAGCTTATTACAGACGCTGCTTATCCCTGCCACTTTTTGTAGGAATGGGGAAGAAAAATGTTGAACGGGTCGTGAATACTCTGTGCCAGATCTCTGGCCTTCCAAAACCATGACCCAAAACCAGCACAACAAGCTATTAGAATCGTGCGGGGGTTGGAATTTGGTTGTTGAGTGCGACAAAAGCCGATTGAAGCCTCTCAAATGTAACCATGTGTCCGCCAACTATTTAGCATGGCTCAATGACCCTTTGGTAAATGCCTATAGCCAGCGCTTAGGAAAGCTGTCTAACCAAGAAGATGTATGGCGCTATGTGGACGATGCCAACCAATCCGAAGACGTCCTCCTTTTGGGAATCTTTGATAAGGTTAAAAATTTACATATTGGCAACATACAGCTCAAATACTATGACCGCGTGAATGGACTGGCAGACCTCTCCACATTAATTGGGGAAAAGGAATATTGGGGCCAGGGGTACGCCAAAGATGTTTGGAAGCATATAATTCATTTTGGATTCCAGGTTATTAAAATCAGAAAATTTACCATGGGAAATGCGGCTGGTAACAAGGCGGCATCTGGAAAAACCATATCCGTGGGAGCAACACTTGAAGCAACCAAGCGGAAGCATACGCAGATTGGTAAAGAGTACCATGATATTCTAGAGTACGGACTATTCCCTCAGGATTTTTACAAAACCTTCCCAAATCTCCGCACTACATGCCCCTGGAAACTCGGTCAATAAATTCTAATTCATGTTAGCCGGTAACAAAACAAGCAGATCTTTAGGGATACTTCTACGGCGGGTGGACATATACCACATCGAATTTATTGATGCCGAGAGGACGCCTGAAGAACTTGATAAACAGTCATGAAAGCTACTCACGTATTGCGCACAGATGGGGGCGCATCGCTGGGTCTTGGCCATGTGGCACGTTGCCTAACTATTGCGAAAGCAATTCGTGGACAGGGAGGCACCCCTGAAATTGCCTTAGGATATAGCAACCAACAAGTGTGTTCCCGGATCAAAGAAGAAGGCATTCCCTTTCGCTGTGTGGATCCTAAAAAGAGATTCAAGCCACAGCAAATAATGGATGGAACAAAGGTGGTTGTTTTTGACTTCTCCCACCAAGTCACTCGCGCCCACCATCAAGAAGTCGCAAATATTGTCGATGTTTTATCCCAAAGTAATATTAGGAGTGTGCTAATTGATGGGAAGGGAGGAGATTGCCTCAGTGCATTGTCACCCATGAGGGTGGATGCATTGATGATCCCATATGCGGGGGCTGAAAAACAAAAGGTTTTCCCGGGAGCTAAAATGGATGCCCGTGGACCGCATTATATGATCCTTGATGATACCTTTCTGAAAAAGTCAACCACAGCAACTGTGCAACCTTCGATTGCTCAAAATATTCTAGTTACAGCTGGAGGCAGTGATCCACACAACCTTACTCTATTTTTCATGAAGGTGTTGGCAAAGGTGACAACACATCCCCGGGTCCGGATAGTAATAGGGCCAAGTTTCAGTCGGGATCTAACACAATCGATTTCCTCAGCAGCTGATAAAGTCGGATACCCAACAACACTAGTTCGTGCCCCTGGAACACTTGCACACGAGATATGGGCAGCAGATCTAGCTCTATCGGCGAGCGGGTTAACCAAATACGAGCTCGCCTTTTGCGGAACTCCCTCGGTTTTAATTTCAATCGACGCAAATCATGCGGAAGCCAATTTACCTTTTACGAGAATGGGGACGTGCTACGATGCGGGGCGGTTAGACATGGCAAACATTGACAGTGTGGCTAAGGTGGTGGAAGAATTGATACTGAGCAAGGAACGTCGATGTAAGCTTGCCATGGCAGGCATAGCCGCTGTTGACGGACATGGAATTAAGCGCCTTATGGGTCTTATCAATGGTTGAACCCAAACAATTGAAAACACAGTTTGCAGTTGGGGATTACCCTATCGGTTCCACTGCTTCACCCTACTTTATTGCTGAGGCTGGTTCTAATTTTGACCAAAATTTGGATACCGCCCGAAGATTGATAGATATAGCAAGAATAGCCGGGGCAAATGCCGTAAAATTTCAGTTGTTCCGGGCAGATGTCTTGTTCCCCCAAGGAGGAGAAGCTCATGATGCATTCAAGGCTGTGGAACTTAACCCCGACTGGGTTCCAATACTAGCTACCCATGCATCTGATCAAGGCATAACCTTTCTTGCTTCGGCTTTTGACAAGCAATCCGTCAGCGTTCTAGAATCTGTCAATGTCTGCGCCCATAAGATTGCCTCGTCTGAAACAACGAATATGGAGCTAGTGGACACTATTGCTGCAACTGGCAAGCCTGTCTTTCTATCAACGGGGATGTGCGATCTCATTGATGTGCATGAAGCGGTATCCCGGTTTATAGCTCGGGATAATTTCGAGGTTGCACTACTGCAATGTGGTGCCATGTACCCCCTTCCGCCAGAACACGCTCACCTGCGAGTAATGGACTTATTCAAAAGCGTCTTTGACTGCCCTATAGGATTTTCAGACCACTCCTTAGGCCTACCCCTAGCGTTCGCAGCAGTAGCCCGTGGCGCCAATGTGATTGAAAAGCACTTTACCCATGATCGTTCTAGCAAGGGGCCCGATCATTTTTATGCTCTAGAACCAGAGGAATTGAAAAGCTTGATTTCGGGATCAAAATCAATATTTGAAGGGCTAGGAGTAGCCTGCAAGGAAATGCTGCCATCAGAAAAGGAATTTGGACGCCGTGAAGGCCTCTACACCGCCGAAGACATTAAAGAAGGGACGGAGCTTACAACCAAAAATGTCACCGTTCGGCGGCCTGCTCTTGGTCTTCGTGAACGCTATTTCTCCAAAGTATTGGGTATGGTAACAAAACTTTCTATAAAAGCTGGCACACCTATCTACTGGCAAGACCTAGAGCCGAATGATCGCCAATGATCATTTACTTTTGCAACAGCATCACCTCATACTAGATTAAAGTAACCTAGATGCATGGCTAATATTAATGCTACGATAGAATCTCTGAACCGAGAGGGATACATCGTCCTTGACAATATTTTATCCCCTGAGGAATGTATCAAGCTCGTTGGTATTCTTGAGTCGCTGCACACTAACCTGTCGCCTCAATATGCGGCCAACGCTCCAGCCAAACACCGACTGAATTTTCATGAAGATGAAAAAATTGTCTACAATCTTCATAACAAGGATAGAGCATTTCTAAACTTCATTGATCGAGAACCAATATTTAATATTGTTCAAAACTTTTTACGACAAGGGTTGCACAACAAAAACGAGCCTATAACTCTTCGACAAAACACTGCGCGGACCCCAATTATAGGTGGACCTCAACAACATCTCCATATTGATTCACGAATCCCCGGGGGCACATTCCCGTTGATGGTTGTTGTGACTTGGATGCTGGAAGATTTTTCTAAGCAAAATGGGGCCACTAGAATTGTTCCCCGTTCCCACACCAAACCCGGATTTCCTCAAAACGAATCTGAAAAAGATACCGAAGTTATCATCACAGGGCCACGAGGAAGTGCAATTATTATGGATGGCGCCGTATGGCATGGAGGGGGCCCGAACCAGACAACCAACACTCGTTGGTGTATCCTCTCAACGTATACTCACTGGTTTCTGAAACCAGCTTTTGATTTTAGCAAAAACATGCCTGCTAGCTTTTATTCTCTTCTGACCCCCCGCCAGCGCCAGGTCATGGGCTATACAAGCCAGCCACCTCTTGATGAATTCACACGCATTAGCTCGAGATCATCGGAAGCTGAAGCTCCTGATAGCTACAGTTTGCCAACGTCGGAGGCGAAACTAGTAGAATGAGAAACCAAGAATGGCTTGTTT
>MDTE01095014.1_pt1 | contig 15471 bp, 17 predicted proteins | sample 811231 | NCBI WGS metagenome assembly MDTE01 (sample SAMN05326651, study PRJNA326480) | marine metagenome | isolation source: seawater | place: Indian Ocean: Red Sea | collected 2010 | reverse complement strand
TTTCCTGGTCTAAACTAGTAGTTAAAGAATATCAAAAATCAACAAAGAAAGGGAGAGGTGCAATTGTGATTGATGGAAAAATGATTGATGAAGTTCATTATAAACGAGCTAAGATGTTACTAGAACTTCTAAATAATTAACTTTTTAATTTTGAAAAATGTTGCATATCTGTCATTTTTCATTCAAACTTCTCTTTGCTTCTTTTATCATTTTCTTTTGATGAGGTATTGTGTTTCTTGGGATTCTTTTAAAAAATTTCATCTCTTTACTTTGAAAATCAGTTTTAATATTACCTGACTTCATTTTTACTACAAAACCATGAGAAATATCATGTCGAAAGGAATTAAGACTTTCAAAAACCCCTACATATTTTTTAATTGTTACATTAAGATTTAATTCATTTTTTGCGGCACGTTTAACAGCTTGTATCATTGATTCATTTTTTCTAATCATGTGACCTGGAAGATGCCAATAATTCTTGTATGGATTTCGTGTTCTTTTTGTTAATAGTATTGCATTATCTTTGAATAGTAAAACATCAACACAAGAAAATGGAAAAATTTTAATGAATTTTTCATAATCTTTAGTTGACGATTTCTTCATCAAAGTTTTTTCTTCCTCTTGGTATAGATGTCATTAGTTTTTTTAATTAAATCCAATGTTTGATTATGTATTAAATCTAGATTAGGTATAACACAGTGACCTCCAATTATACCTGGGAACATTTTAGGTCTGTTACCAAGATACTTGTGAATCTCTTCTGCAAACTCCCACATTTCATCATATTTTACACTGTGTTCTTTTGCAATAATATTACTTAATTGTGCATAAGTAATTAACCACCCATAATAAGACGTATCACAAATAATTTTTCCTAATTCCAATGTCACTGGACTAGACATTCTTTTTGTTTTTATCCCAGATTTTTTTAATAAATCTGAATAATTCTTTACGGCCCATCTGAGTTTTGGTGCATTTTTTTCAATTGCAAAATATTTTGTATATCGTTTTAGATCATTTTGCATTCTTTTATGCACTCCTCTAATTGGACTATATATAACTGGGATTTTTACATAATTCTGAATTTTTTTTGTTGTATTTGGTTCAACAGTGCTATGTATAATAACACATTTCGGTTCAAACTTCTTAACTAATCTTCTCACTGAATTAATAAAATTTTTATTAAATGGTATGCATACGTGTAAAAATCTAATCTCCTCCGATTCTAGTACTTTAATTTCCTTCAGATTCATTAATTTTTGATTAGTATCATATCCAAAAACTTTTTGATATTTGGAAAATATTTTTTTTAAAGGAGTACCAATTTCACCTAAACCTGCAACAACATCATTATTTTTTTTCATACCGCACAATTTTTTATTATTTTTCTTGAATTTCTTTCTTTATGAAATCAATATCTGAATTATTTACAAAAGTACGATTTTTTGTAAATTTTTCAAATGTAGAGAGTAATTCTTTTAGGTCCTCGGATTCTTTTTCTTCAAGCTTCTCATGATTAATTAGTTTTGTAATTAACTTCATAAGTTGTAAATTTACTCGTAGATTAATTTCATTATTTACTGTATTCCTTCGTTGATACGGATTACTTTCTATTTGAACATCAATTTCAGATTTGAAGGCTTGTGTTCTTTTAAAATGTGCATATCCAATAGCTACTAGAAGTGGTATTCCCACAGTGACAATTATGATAATATATACTTCAAACGATGGAAAAACTAATTTCAATGAAGGGTAATTCTCAATAGCAAGAAAATATGTTACTGTTAAAGTATTGATAGCAGCTAAAATGAACGCAAAATAGGTTGACCACCCCATCCTAAAATAGAACCATGCTCGAAAGGTAGCATTATTCTTGCGCATAATAAATCAAAAATTTATTAGAATATATCAATTTCACTACAAAAAACTCATAAAAATGAAAATTTTCTCATATTAAATTTCAAAAATAAAATAGACACAAAAATCACGAATTAATGTATAAAAATGATAATTAGTAGGAATTTTCTAAAAAGCTAAATGACACTAAAAGTTTTGGCTATCGGAGATGTGGGAAACATAATACATACGATAAGTCAATACACTAAATCTGAGATTCATATAGTAAATTTCTTCAAGGATGGTGCAGGAACTTATACATACGAAAAAGACGTTGAAACATTTTCAAATTATAAGATAAAAGATCATGTAAAAAAAATCAATGAAATTGCAGATCAATATGATGTTTGTATTACTATGGGTACAGGAGAACGTATTGCTTATTTGTCAGATTTGAATTATGTAACATTCTATGTTGGTCGTGATATAGATGCTCCACGATTTATTAAAAATTCAAAAGAAGAATGGTTTAATGAACCACTTCATAAATTAAATTTTATTGAACGATGGTTTTACAGAAAAACTTTTCAAAATGCAATAGCTCACTTGGCATATACGTGGGTTTTTGAGCATTTGAAAAAGTATACTGCTAATGGAATTAAAATGGATATGATACCAGTAAATAAAGAAATTTTCAAACCAGATCTTAAACCCTTGGAAATGAAAAAAGAAAAATTTACATTCTTTAGTCCACAAAGAATGGGAAGACCAAAAGGAACAGATCTAATCTGGAAAGCTCTCCCATTATGTAAATCCGATTTTGAAATAATTCAGGTTGATTGGTATGATGTATCAACAAATGAAGAATTAGAAATTAAAAAAGAATTGGAAGAAACTAAACCATCTCAGGTTAAATTAATTCCAATGATCCGCAGGGAAGATATGAGTCGTTATTATAATTATGCAGATGCAGTATTAGGAAACATGAGAATTGGTACTTACGCATTAATTGAACTAGAAGGAATTATTTGCAAAAAACCCGTGATACAATTCACAAATCCTAAAATGAAAATTTTAGCAAATGGAAAAGAATTGAAATCTCCAATGGTGCCCACCTCAAATGATCCAAAAATTATAGCAGAAACAATTGATAAGATTGTTTTGAACAAAGAATTTAGAGATAAATTATTAGAAAATGAATATGAATTTGCAAAAGAAATTTCTGATCCAGAAAAAAATGCTTTATGGTGGGATAATTTTTTTAATGAAATTCATAAAAAACATCCCAAAATACGTAAAAATTCATCTAGTTATAAAATCAAATTTAGATTATTATTAATCTTGATTGGAAATAGACTCTATTGGTATAAAGTAAAAAAAATTTTCCAAAAAACCAGATGAATATTCTATAACATGATAACAATTTGAGATAAAACTATGAATAGTTATAATTTAATATCGACGAATACAATTTTAATTAATGAATATTCTAGTTTTAGCTCCTCATCCGGATGATGAAGTTTTAGGTATGGGTGGAACCATCAAAAAACTATCCAACAAAAATAAAATTTCATTAGTAATAATGACTGATGGAGCTTCAGCTCAATATAAAGATCCAAAAATGATCAACGTTAGATGAGAATCATGTAAAAAAGCATCAAAAATTTTAGGCATATCGAATATTGAATTTTTAAAATTTCATGATATGATGCTTGACTCAATTCCACAATTAGAAATAAATAAAGAAATTGAGAGAATGATTGAAAAATACAAACCTGAGATCGTTTTCACTTCTCCAAAAAATGATCTAAATATGGATCATGAAATTACATTTAATTCTACATTGGTAGCAACTAGACCAAATTTAACTCCTGTTAAGCAAGTTTTTTCTTATGAATTACCTGGTTTTGTTAAAGAACCATTTCTAGCAAATCATTTTGAAGACATCACAAAAGAATTTACATATAAAATTAGAGCATTTAAAAATTATAAATCAGAAATTAGGAAATTTCCTCATGCTAGATCTATTGAAGGAATTGAAAATTTGGCAATATATAGAGGAATACAATCTGGATTAAAAAAAGCTGAAGCATTCCAATTAATTCGAAATATTAGTTAGAACTTTGAAGCCAAATATTTTATTTATTTTAATTGATGGTTTACGTGGAGATCAATTTTTTAATAAAAATAAATCATCTAAAACACCTTTTTTTGATTCATTGATTTCAGAAGGAGTTTATTTTGATAGGATGATTTCATCTTCTGATGGTACCACAATTTCACTTAACTGTACACTAAATTCTAGATTCCAATTTGAAACTGGAGTTAGATCGAGAAAATTAAAATTATTAGAAGATAATCATCTCCAAACCTTAAAAAATGAAGGATATCATATTGTAGGATTAGCACCAAATTTGTCATCACTTAAACCATTAAGTGATTTTTTCCAAAATGAAAATAATTTATTTGAGCCAGGTCCTCCACCCGAAACACTTCCCAAAAATATGGGTGATAGAATAAATTCACTACTAAATTCACTCGATAATTCAAAACCATGGTTTTGTTATTTACATTTATTTGATTTACATCCGTTACGTGAGGGTAGAAAACCTGAAAAAATTGATGAATTTGATTCGGCAGAGTTTGGAGATAGTCTTTACGCTAAAACAGTTTCTTCTATAGATTATTGGCTTAAGAAAACATTGACTGATGTAAATTTTGATAATACACTTCTTGTAATAACAGCTGACCATGGTGAAAGAATTCCATATGATGAGAAATTAATAGGAGATTTTGAGCCTGAACTTGAAACAGTCAGTAAACTAGGAAAAAAATTATTGCCAAATTCGACTCATAATATTGGAGGTAAAATTTTAGGAAATATTAAACAAAAACTTGGAAAGGAAAAATTCAGACAATCTAATGAAGGATTATCATCATATCAAAAACGTTCTAGAGATCCATATTTTACGCTATCATTACATGATGAATTGTTACACGTACCATTTCTTCTAAGAGGGTTAAACTTACCATCAAAAATATTTTCAAAGCAAGTTTCTACTCTAGGCATATTTCCTACAATTTTTGATATAGTAAACATTTCCCAAAAAGAGTATTTTAAAAATCATAGTCTTTTTTCACTTTTAAAAAATGAAGAAAATCATGATGTAAAAAATATTTATCTTCATACAAGTCCTTATGAAAAAGAATCAGAACAAGACATGGTAGGAATTAGAACAAACAAATACAAATTTTTTCGACATGCGAGAAATGCTGAAAAAAATGTTCATCTATATGATTTAGAAAATGATCCTTATGAAAATAATAATATATTTGAAATAGAATCAGATTTAGTAAAAAAAATGGAAAAAATATTGAAGAGAATGCAAGAGAATATTGTTGAAGTAAATAACGATATTTCAGAAGAAGAAGAAGAGAAAATTTCAGAAGAATTAAAAAAACTTGGATATTTGTAAATTACACTAATTCAAAATATCTTTTATCCATACTCTAACCATGTATCTTTTTTTATCATGATCAGTAAAATCTTCAAAGCTAGTTCTTCCATGCACAATTCTATGATTATTAAAAAATGACATATCGAATTTTTGTAAATCATAACTAACTGCAAATTTTTCGTCATGGATAATTTTATCTAATTCATCTAAAATATGATTTTGTTCATTTGTTAACGGTTGATTTACAAGTTTTTGTCCATCATCAATATAATTTCTAAGATATCTGAATTTTAATTCACTATTTTCATATTTGAAAATAGGTTCAAAAGTTGTAGGTGATTCACTTTCTTTAAATTCACTTCTTTTATCAAAATGAAAATTTTCGTATAATGTATGTAAAAAATTTGGATGTGATTTTACAATTTGGTTATGTATTGTGTATGCACTAACAAATTTACTTTTCCCCCCTATTTTTGCCGGTCTAATACATAAAAGACCTACAAAATCTGGAACTTGACTCCATTGAGGACTATCTGTATGAAAAGAACCACCTTCTTTTGTTTGATGATATCTACCACCAGTTTTCATTGATTTTCCTTCATCTGTAATAATGACAAATTTTTCATTTTTTATATTCTGTACATATAATTGACCAAGAGACGTAGAGATTATTCTAAAAACTTCCTTTACACACTCATCTGAAAAATGAGCAAAACATGTTCCATCTAGTATAAAAAATCCGTTTCCAAGAATTAAACATTGTTTTTTTAATTCTAAGATTTTCTTTTGTAAGATTGGAAAACTATCAATTTCACATGATTGTAAATTATCTTTTTTTTCATCTAATTCAGAAATACAATCATCTGATAATTTAATTAAAAAATTATCTGGTCGTTCATCAAGTGATTTTTCCCAAGCTAATAAATCATCAGATATTAAATTTTGAAGAATATCCATATCATGCATATATACAGTCATGTATATTATCCTTAAGAAGAAATTCAAATATAATATTAGAAAAAAATATTTCTGTGGATAAAAATTTAATTATTATTTGTATTGATGGTTGTAGACTTGATTTTGCTAGAAAATCAACAATCTTCAAAAATTCATTACCAGGAACAAATTTTTTCTCACAATCAATCACATATGCCCCTTATACAAACTCATCAATACATGCACTGTTAAGCGGAACATATGGAAATAGAAATGGATGTTTTAGTTATTGGCATTCATCACGTTTTAAGCATAATAATTTTTTAACTTTAACAGAATATCTACATGAAAATAATTATTATACTAAAGCAGATGTTCATTCTGATCTAGTATTACCAAGAGTTGGATTTGATGATTATGACCTATATGATGAAGATGTTGAGAATCTAAATGATAGACACCCAAAATTAATTAAAGATATAAAAAGTAAATCAAATTCAAATCCATTTTTTTTATATTTGCATTATGAAAGTATCCATACAACTATTAAAAATGAAGTTTTAAGAAAATTTACAAATTTTAGTCAAGAATATTTTGAGAATAAAGAGAAAAATTTAGAACGATATTCAAAATTATTTTCTAATGCTGAAAAATATCTTGAACAAATTTTTTTAACAATTACTAATGAAGAATTACTGGATTCTACAGATATACTTGTTATATCTGATCATGGAATTAGTGTTGGAGAGAAATTTGGAGAAAGAGCCTATGGAGCATTTTGTTATGATTATACTATACGAACTTTTGCATTATACATTTCATCTGATTTCAATAAAAAAGAAATTTCTCAACAAGTTAGACATATTGATTTTATGCCAACCATATTGGAAAAATTTAAAATCTCTTTAGATGATAACTTTGCGAAATTAGATGGACGTTCACTTTTACCATTACTAAATAACCAATCTATGGATGAAATTATATCATATACAGAAACAGCAAATCCACTAAAAGAATCTGCACCGCCAAAAAAACCTAATACAAAATGTGTTAGAACCTCAAAATGGAAACTAATTTTTAATGAATATGATGAATCTAAAGAATTGTATAATTTAGAAAAAGATCCTAACGAAGAAGAAAATATCATTGATACTAATTTAGATATACAAAAAATACTATGGAATGAACTTGTAAAGTATAAAATTAATCTTTAAACATAGTTTTAGCAATTTCTAAATCTTGAATAGTATCAATTTCACACCATTTTCCATTAATAATTTCAGGATGAATGATGATCTTTCTTTCAATCATTTCCTGTAAGAAATCCACCAATTTAGCATTAGTAAACGATGTTGCATCATGAAATTCACCTTTATGTTTTTTTTCTAAATCATAAAAAATTTCTCTAAAAGTTTTAGATCCGTATGAATTTAATTTCAGTAAACCAATAAATTCACCTATCGAATAATTGTCATCATTCTCATTCTTCTGTTTAAAAATTCTTTTTACTAGGTTATTCTGTATACTTACTTTATCAGCATCATCAATAGGATTTTCATTTCGGATTTTATATTTAGACCAATCCATATCGATTGCAATTACCACATCGGAGTTATTTTTACATATCTGCTCTAAGATTGATTCGTCAAAAAGAATATCACCAAAAATTATCAAGACATCATCATGAATATGATTTATTGCAGTGACAATACTACCTAATTGATCATGTTCTTTGAATTTTTTATCATTTACATATTGTACATTCTCAAACTTATATTTATTAGAGAATGGCCCTGTTATTATCAAAATATCATCAATGTTTAATTTTTTTAATACTGATAATTGTCTTTGTAACAGTGATTTCCCATTAATTTCAATGAGAGGTTTTGGAGTAGATATTGTCAGTTCTTTCATTCTTGAACCTTCACCTGCTGCTACAAAAATTGCTTTCATATTATTTTCTTATTGAATTCATGAATCTTTTCTTAATGTTTGGTGGAGTATGTGTTATTCTTTGACTGACAATTTTTTTAGTTTTAATTTTAACAATTATCATAATTGGTCCAGAATTTTTTTTTATGTTACGTAAAATACTTCTAAATTTTAATCCATTTTCAGTTTCAAAAACATGGTAGTTTGTACTTTCAGCAATTTTTTTAATTTTGACTAATTTTGAATTTGTTGGTTGACCTCCGGTTGATTCGTGACTTGCATTATCAAAAATAATATGAACTAGATTTTTTGGTTTTATACTACCAATTGTTACTAATGAACCTAGATTCATCAAAATATTGCCATCTCCATCAAATACAAATATCAGTTTTTTTGGATTTTTGATGGCAACTCCTAATGCAATTGATGATGCTAAACCCATTGAACCAATCATATAGAAATTACTCTCTTTATCATTAACATTAAACAAATCTCTACTAATGAATCCATTTGCAGAAATAATTGGATTATTTCCAATTTCATCAATTGCAATTTGTATAGCTTCTTTTCTAATCAAGAAACTCCCTCCGAATAATTATTGCACATGATAATCCTTTTGCATTATTTTTTAGAGCCCATTCGCATGAACTTTTCCAATTTTTAGTAGTCGCTATTTTTGATGATAAACCTAAAATTTTTAGTAGTTTAGGTTGAATATTCCCAATTTTTGTATGTTCTGGAGCATCATTTGGTAGATAGCCTCTCCATCCAATTAGAAAAATTAATGGAACTTTGTATAGTTGAACTAGAGATGTTATTGTACTTAATGAATTTGCAAATCCTGCATTTTGCATAAATACTAAGGATTTACTTCCAGAAAGTCTCATGCCTGTTGCGATTCCAATAGCTTCTTCTTCTCTAGTTGAAATAATAATTTTTTTCTTTTTTAAACCTTCTCCAATAAATTTTTTTAATGTAGAATCTGGAACACCAACAAAGTTTTCTATTCCATTTTTTAAAAATAAATTAAAAATATTAATTTGAAAATCTTTTGTCAATTGATATAACCCATATTTTTCAACTTTGTTTCAATATCCTTTTCTTGTGAATGTATTTCAAACATTTTTTGTAATTTAAAAATTTCATCCATAGATGAAATTTCTTCGTCTACCTCATTAAGACTACTTGCATTCTTTAATTTTTTTAATAATCCCGACATCGCTTTATGTGCAATTCTTAATGTTTGATTCGCATAAATTACCATTTTAATATTATGAGATATTAATTCGTCAACAGTTACATTTCCATAAGAAGTTGGAACAACGATTACTGGGATTTTACCTTCCCATAAATTACAAAATTCAAAGACTTCTTTAGGGGTATCACTTTTTGAATGAATTAAAATTGCATCTGCACCAGCATTCTCATAAGCTGTAGCACGTTTTATGGCTTCGTTAACACCTAATCCTGCGATTAATGCTTCGGTTCTTGCAATAATCATAAAATCTTGGTTTATTTTTGCCTCTTTTCCTGCAATAATTTTTGCCACAAATTCTTTTTCACTTAATAATTCTTGTTTGCCATTTTTTAAAAGACTGTTTTGTTTTGGAAAGATTTTATCTTCTATACTTATTCCTGCAATTCCAGCTTGTTCGTATTGTTTTACTAAATATGAAACATTTGATGGTCCACCAAACCCTGTATCACAATCTGCAATTATTGGAATATTGCATGAATCAACCATATTTTTTGCAACTTGCAAAAACTCTGTCATTGTCATTATACTTGCATCTGGAACTGCATGCGTGGCAGAAATTGCAAAACTACCTGCCCATACAGCATCAAATTCATTAATTTCCACTAATTTAGCAGACATCGCATCAAAAGCACCCCCAATTTTTAATATTGATTTTTCTTCTAGTTGTTTTCTTAATTTCTCAGATCCTGAAGACATTATTCATTACTTTATATCAAGTTATAAAAAATATGCCATGGTTTACTAGTTATGTTTCAAATCAAACAACCATCTAATATAATGATTGGAAAAAATTCAGCAAAAAAATTTCACTTTAAAGACAATTCCCTGATAATTACTTCTAAAGGTACAAAAAAACGAGGTTGGCTGGATTACTTAAATTTGAATGATTATCAATTATTTGATGATGTTGAACCAAATCCATCAATCAACACTACCAAAAAAATCATTGAAAAATTTTCACAATCAGATATCACTGATGTTATAGGTATTGGAGGTGGAAGTAGTCTTGATGTTGCAAAATATGTTGGATTAAAATTAAAAAAAAATAAAATTATGATCCCAACTACATTTGGTAGTGGAAGTGAAGTTACACGAATATCAGTATTAAAAGTGAATGGAAAAAAACAAAGTTTTCATGATGACAGTTTATTTGCAGATACTGCGATTGTAGATTCTTTTTTTATTGAAAATTCTCCTCTTGATATTATAAAAAACTCTGCCATTGATGCTCTTGCACAATGCTCAGAAGGTTATGATAGTAAAAATGGAAATCCATACACAAAATTCTTGTGTGAACATGCATTTGAATTGCTAGAAAATGGAATATTGAATATGGATAAAGAAAAAATAGTTTTAGGTTCTTTGATTTCAGGATTAGGATTTGGAAATTGTTCAACAACATTAGGACATGCACTTTCTTATGTATTTTCCAATGAAGGATATTCTCATGGACATGCATTAGCATACACCACATCTTTTGCACATGAATTTAATAATTCAAAGTTTACTTCACGTTTTAAAAAGTCAGTAGAAAAACTAAATTTTTCAAAAATTAAATTAAATATGGATCTAAATGCTGCTGCTAAAATAATTCTTAATGATAAAAAACATCTGGATAATAACCCAAAAGCCGTTTCAAAAGATGATATTATTATACTTTTGAAAAAAATAATTATTTAACTAATAAAAATTAGAATCTTTTATAATATCATCTTAAATAAAAAAAACATGTTTCTAATATCCCAGAATATTAAAAATCATTATAATTTCAAGTTACCTGATGATGTAATTTTAAGAATAAATTTAGCTTGGTGTAATAGTCTTAAAGAATTAGAACAAAAATTATCTGATGATAAAGAATCTAAATTCTTTTTGGATTTGCCACAAGGTAGAATAAAACCCCCAAATAACAAATATTCTCTTGATGAAATGATACCCATATTGGAATCACATCCTCAGATAAAATATTTTGCAGTATCAAATGTTGAAAAAAAGAAAGATTTGGAACCATTTCTTGAAAAATTACCAAAAAATATTACTATTGTTCCAAAAATAGAAAGTCCTAATGCAGTAGATAATATTCAAGAAATTTTCGAATCATTACGAGAAACTGAAAAAATTATGATGTTAGATCATGATGACCTTTTTTCATCAATTATTAGACAAAATATAGAAAAAAACCAATTTGAAAAATATATTAAAAAATTAGGTGAATTTTGTGATAAGAATAATGTCCTATTGTTGAGAACTGTTGGTGTAATGTTTAGTGATGATGAAAAGAGAATTACACAGTATGAAAAGTGAGTTTTTCAACGTAGTGAATTTGAAATATTAGAAAAATATGCAAAATATATGAGTCTTAGACATTCTGCTAGAAAATTTCTATTAAAGAATAAACAAATTAATCCATATCGTTTCTCATGGAATTCTACATTTAGACGCTTAACAAATCCGATTAGATATTTACCACATTTTTTGATAATTGGTACAAGTAAAGCTGGTAAGTACAGTGTGCTATCTTACCTTAATCAACACCCTGAAATCAGTGCAGGTTTTAAAGATCATGCAGGAGTTCATTATTTTGATGGAAATTTTGATTATAATTCATTAGCATGGTACAGATCACAATTTCCTACAAAAGTATCAAGATTCAAAATTGTAGGTGAAGCTCCAGGAACATATCTTAATCATCCATTAGCGCCATCTAGGATTAAAGATGTATTGCCAAATGTAAAACTAATTAATTTTTTTAGAAATCCAGTCTATAGGGCATATTCGGCTTATAATCACTCAGTTAGATTTGGATGGGAACATTCTAGTTTTGAAAATGCAATAGAAGCAGAGATTGAAAGAATGAATTTACTCAAAGATAATCCTGATATGAAATTAAATAATGAAAATTATGTGAATTATTTACAATTCTCATATTTACGTCATGGATTTTATGCAGAGAATCTAAAAAATTGGTATAATGAATTTGAAGAAGTACAATTTAGACATTTTTCAACTGAAGAACTAGATGAGAACTACAATGAAATAATGAATTCATTATTTACATTTTTTGGTGTAAAAAATTTGAAATTAACAAAAGTTAAAAGAAAAAATGTTGGAATAGAGAAAGTTTCACATGAACCCATGAAAACTAAGACCAAGGAATTTTTGATTGATTTTTACAAATCACATAATGATAGATTATTTAGAATGATAAATAAAAAATTTGAATGGAATAATTAAAATGAAATCTAACAAAATAATAGAATGGACAAAAACTAAAACAGCCATTCCTGCAACTAAAAAATTTGATTCCAATGAAATGTATAACGATTCTTTAGAGCAAGAAGTCTTAAGAGTCTGGGATCCTTTTGAAAATACATTATCTGCAGCAATTATGTCGGGATTGGAAATAATTCCAATAAATAGTACAACCAATATTTTGTATATTGGAAAAATTGGTAAAGAAAGTCAGCTGAATTTATTAGATCTTGTTGAAAATAAGCAGAAAAATTTTATTTTAAATGATGATTCTAACTCTGAAAATTATAAATTTAATAATTTTGAAAAAATTAATAATATAGAAAACATTAGAGGGACATTATTTTCTATTATTTATATTGATGATGATAAAATCCCGATAAATAATATAATTAAAATTTTAAATGACTTCTTAAATAAATTTGGATATATTGTTATAGTATTATCAAGATCAATAAAGAGCAAATTCACTGATTTATTTAAGAAATTGTCCGAACAATATCATATTCTGCAAGAAGTAAATATTGAAAACTATTTTCCTGAAAAATCACTAATAATTTTTTCAACTAAAGAAAACATTTCTAAATTTAGTTAACAAAAAACACAATTTAGACTTTTTCTATAAATTGAATTATTGAATCTGTAATCTGTTTAACTTCATTTTTTCTAAGATCTGGGTACATAGGCAATGACAAAATTGTTCCTGAGATTTTTTCTGTTGTTGATAGATTTGTTTGTTTAAGACCATATTTCCTAAAATGACTAGTCAAATGAATAGGTTCAAAGAATACTTTAGACATAATTCCTTTTTTTGCTAAAAATTTCATTAGATTATCTCTAATTTTCTTGGAAGGTAATTGGATATTAAATAACTGATAAACATGTTTAAAATTTTCAGGTTCAGAATGAAATTTTATTTCTTTTAATTTTTTTAAATTTTCGTGATAATAATATGCATTTTTACGTCTAGATTGAATTAATTTTTCTATTTTATTCAGTTGAGATAATGCTAATGCGGCAGTTATTGTTGACATTCTCCAATTAAATCCTAATTCCAAATATGTTGGCGCATTTACATTAGAAAAATAATTCCCAGTTGTTTTTCTTCCATGTGAACGAATTAATTTTAATTTTTCATATTGTTTCTTTGAATTTGTGACTACTGCTCCACCTTCACCTGATGTCAAAATTTTATTTCCAGCAAAACTAAAAATTCCCAAATTCCCAAATGTTCCTACCTTTTTTTTATTTATGTCTGCCCCAATAGATTCTGCCGCATCTTCAATTAGAAGTAAATTATGTTTTTGTGCAATTTTTTTTATTTCATGTATTTTACATGGTAATCCTGCATAATGAACAGGAATTATCGCTCTAGTTTTTTTTGTTATTGATTTTTCTATTTTTGTTGGATCGATTCCTAAAGTCATATCTTCAATATCAACAAACTTTGGTGTTGCATTTACCATTAATGGCCAATTAGCCGTTGCAATAAAACTAAAAGATGGTACTATAATCTCATCATTTTTCCCTAGATTATATGATAATAATGCAGCGTGTCCTGCAGAAGTTCCAGAATTAAACACTACACAAAATTTTGTCCCAATATACTCTGCTAATTTTTTCTCAAATTGTTCAATTTCTGGACCAATTGCCCAATCCATTCCTTTCTTAATTACTTTAGATATGGCATCTATTTCATCAGAGTCATTATTGACTTTATACAGAGGTATTTTCCATTTATTTTTAGACAATTTTTTCATTAATTAGATAAATATTCGTCAATTAATTCATTAATAGTTTTATGTAATTTTTCTTTACTAATTCTTTTTGAAGTTTCAGAACTAAATTCTTTCATGGAAATTAATTTTCTAGTTTCTTTATTTGATATTTTATACATATTTCCAACATCATGGCAATATGGAATTTCATCTTGTGTGATTAAGAATTCATGAAATCTTTCTCTTTCTCTAGATTTTAAAATCTTAATCTTCTTCATGATTTTATTATTTGGAAATTTTTTTTCGTAAACTTCTAACATACCTTCTGCTAAATCTTTAATTCTAATTGATGGCATTTTAAGAATAAATATTTCTCCATCTTTGGCAAGATTTGTAACATTTAAAATCATTTTAGACGCTTCTGATATTGACATAATAAAACGTGTCATTCTTGCATCAGTGACCGTAAGTGGTTTTCTATTTTGAATTTGTTTTTGGAATATTTGAAAAACTGATCCTCTTGAACCTAAAACATTACCAAATCTCACAATAGCAAATTTTGTTTTATCTTTTCTAACATATGTACTTGCATCGAGTGTTAATCTTTCTGCTAATAGTTTACTACCTCCTAAAGTTGTGGAGGGATTAGTTGCTTTATCAGTACTAATAAAAATAAATTTTTCAACTTCTTCGATTATGGATGCTTCTAAGATATTGCTTGTTCCTACAACATTAGTTTTTACTGCATCAAAAGGATTTTCTTCACAGATATCAATATGTTTCATTGCAGCAGCGTGAAAAACAATATCAACATTTCTAATTGCCAAATTTAATCTATCTCTATCTCTAACATCACCAACCATAAATTGAAAGATTTCATTATTATCAAGATACTCTTTAATTTCCACAAGAGAATTTTCATCGTTAGTAAAAACTCTAATTTGTTTTGGCTTAAATCTAATTAATTGTTTTATAATTCCATGTCCTATTGAACCTGTTCCTCCTGTAATAAGAATAATTTTATCTTTAAATTGTCGTTTTAACTCTAATTCATTTTTATTCATTGAACTACAATAAATCA
>MDTE01054355.1_pt1 | contig 15471 bp, 12 predicted proteins | sample 811231 | NCBI WGS metagenome assembly MDTE01 (sample SAMN05326651, study PRJNA326480) | marine metagenome | isolation source: seawater | place: Indian Ocean: Red Sea | collected 2010 | reverse complement strand
TGGAGCCATCGCTTACCCAGAGCGAACCATCTGCGCGGTTGAGAGCCAGACCGCGCAGATCCGGGAAACGCCCCCGGCCGAACTGGGCACTGCGGCCATCGGGACTGATCTTCCAGACCAGGCCGCTCATGCGATCCCCCACCCAACACACTTCAACGCCGGGAGTTGCCCGCAGGACATTGGCCAATAGAAGTTCCCCTTCATCCTCGACCTGCAGTGCCAATTGGTAATCGTAGCTGATGCCGTTTTGCACATCGGTGTCGACAAATTCGCTAGTTCCGGGTGTTAGAGGAGTGATCAGCTTGAAATTATCAGTACCACTGCGGCGGTAGAGTTGGTAGCCGTGGATATCGTCGAAATGGGAAAAATTCCAGCGCAATACCACCTCGCCATTACCAGCTATTGCAGCCAGCGGCTCCAGGCCCCTTTCGGGATTGCGGCTCAAAGGGTCCAGTGGATTTCGGTGTTGTCGCTCAGTGCAACCGCCGAGGACCCCACCAAGCACCCAAGCTAGCAGTAAGAGAACCATCGCATTCTTTCAGAAAAAAATCAGGTAGGTCGTCAGCACGATACCGATTTCCATAGCCGCGAGGGCAGCGCCGGAAACGCGGTCGTAGTTTTCGGCCTGGTTGAACTGCTTCTTTTGGCGCGTCTGACCGGCGGCATGCAAATAGCCATCGTAGGCCCGGTCGGCCTCGCGCTTGCTCCACAGAGCCAAAACCCCGGCCGACACAGCCAGACCGGCACTCAGATAAAGGCCGGTGCGGGAACGTTTTTTTCGCTCCCCCGGCCTGCCCGTGGACGATTCCAATAGCTGGTCCAGCTTCAAACCTCTGGGATGCGGCCCAAAATTCAGGGTGGGCACTTGTGCAGTCTTTAACACCGCGGGGAATGCAGCGCCAAGAACCGCAACCGGGCGGCCTCCTTGTGGTGCTGCCAAGGGCCGGGCCGCTAGCATTGTCTGGCAGCAAAACAACCCCAGGATCGACCAAACCCAGACCTGCACCGGGAACATTTTTTTAAGGTCTGCCGAAAACATATAGAGTTCCCTTCTCCGAAGTTATGCCGACGACTTGGGCGCCCACAGCTACCGGCGCCAGGATTGGACCGTCTACCCGGTATTTCCACAAGAGCTGGCCAGTGGCATTGTCCAGGGCGTATAAGAAGCCATCGCTGCTGCCGCAGAAAACAATTCTGGCAGTGGTCGCCGGGGTGCTGCGCACCACGCCGCCAGTCTCAAACTGCCACAGAACTTGCCCCGTTTGCGGATTAAGTCCATAGACATTCTGATCGACCGAGCCCACTACCAGCGCCAGCGGGCTCAGTGCCATCCCCGGAGTCAGAAGCGCCCCCAGACGGGTTTCCCAGACAATCTCGCCCGAATCGGGCTGCAGGGCATAAACCACGCCTGACGCAGTGGCTGTAAAAACCCATTTTTCTCCTACGACCACCCGGGTGCGCACACCGCTTTCAAGGGTCTGTTTCCAAACCTGCTCGCCACTTTCCAGCCCCAGAGCCACCAGAGAGCCATCTGCGGTCCCCAGATAGACCGCATTTGCGCCCATTCCCGGGGCCACCCGCAGGCGCCTACCCACCTTTTTATGCCATAAGACCTCGCCGCTGCTACCGCGCAACAAACTCAGTTTGCCCTCTTCTCCGGCCACCACCAAGGTGTCGTGACGGCCGATTGGCGGAACGCAGACTACGCCTGGATATTCCCAGCGCTGCTCGTGGTCGACGCGATCAAAAGCGCGCAATCCAGGTTTTTTGCCCAGTTCGGCATAGACCAGAACATCATCTACCAGCGCCAGGGGCGCACAAATCTCCACATCGGTGCCGCGCTTGCCCAGTAGCCGCCCACTGAGAAGATCAAAACCGTAGAGCGAGGGTGCATTGGTCAACTGCAGTGCCAAATTTCCGACAAAGCGCATGCCCCCCTGAGCCGCGGCCTCGATATTCTGCTGCCACAAAAGCCGCAATGGCGGTTCCAGTTCCACATCGACGAAGGCGCGGCCAGCGGCGCTGCCACCCTCCTGGGACCAGCTGCTATCATGCCGCTCAACCGCCGGCAAGTAAAACGCCTTGCCCTGGCACCCCATGGTTAGACACAGCGCCAGACCTGCAAAGCTTTCAAGAAGCCTGCTAAAAATCCCAGCCAAAGAAGAACTCCCAATCGGTGTGGTTATCTATTGATTTAAAACCCGGAGTCCGCCTGGAGGCGTCCAGGCGGAATACGAATACCCCCCCTATAGCCAGACGCATGCCAGCACCCACACTCCCCTTCCAGTCGTCAAATTCATTACTCCAGGCATTGCCCGCATCAACGAAGAGGGCACCGCGAAAAGCGCTGAAACTGATATTTCCAAAAGGAAAGCTAATCAGCAGACGATCCAGCAGGGGAAAGCGCAATTCGTTGTTGAACAGCAGCATTTTGCTGCCCCAGATCGCCCGCCAGCCATAACCGCGCAGAGTCCAGCTGCCGCCAATCGGAAAAAACTCGGGCACATCGCCCTGGCTGCGTCGCCCCATTAAACGCAGGGCCCAGCTGCTGCGTTCCGACAGGCGCAAATAATGGCGGAAATCTCCGAAAAAGGTGACATTAAAGCGCCGCGAGCTTTTAAAATCAACCGTCTGCGCTAGTCCCAAACTGTAGCGCTTCCCTTCCAGGGGACCTGTCGGAATCCACAGACTGCTGTCGTGGGTATAGCTGATTGAATTGGCCATAAGCCACCCATCCAGCTTCTGGCCTTCAAACTCCCGGTCGATGTCCGAGTGCCGCACGTTGAGCTGCGTCTCGAGGCGGTCGAACATGGAAAAAGGATAACTCAACTCGAGATAGGCCCCGGTGCGCTTCTCGCGCACAAACCGTCCAAAACGACTGGAGAAGCGGTCGTTGAATCTGAATGCGCCCCAGGAAATATTTAGTTGCCGGCCCAGGTATAGGCGCACCAGAGCCATATTTAGACCGTCAAAAAATCCACTCTCGCTGCCGGAGCTGTGCGACAGGACAAAATAATAGCGATCGTTGCCGAGCAAATCGCTCAATCCAACCTGTATCCCCCCAGAGGTGCCAAATTCTGGATCCTGAGAAATCTGGCTCTGGGCGATATCCAGAGAGACTTTTTTCTTGTAGGCGCTCTTGGTAAAAAGACTGTGACTGCGCATCCCCGCCAGCGTCCAGGGCGTTGCGCCAGTAGGGGGAGGTAGTTGCCCCGCCTCTGCGGCGCTGGCGGGCAGAGCCGGCAAATCCAGCCGGTAAATTTGAAAGCGGCGTTTTTCAAAACCTGAAAAGAGCAATCCGCCCTGATCCGGCAACCAGACCGGATCGAATGCTCCAGTCAGCATGTGCGTAAGTCGGGTGGTTTGAATTTGTCTGGCGGCACCTTCGGGCAGGCGCACGGCATATAGGTTGTACATCGTATCCCGGTCTGAGCTAAAGGCCACCAGCTTGCCGTCGGGCGACCAATCCGGCTGTAGATCGTTGTGCAACCCCCGGGTCAGGGGCTGGATGTGGCCGCTTTCCAGCTCGTACAAGAAAAGGTTGTAAAATCCCTCTCTACCGCCTTCCCACCGATCCGAGCTGAAGACGATCAATTCTCCCTCCGGGGACCAATCTGGATCGCGGTCGTGGTAGAGATCCGTGGTCAATTGCCGCAGTTGCCCCGTCTCAATTTGCACCATATAGAGATCGACAATACCGCCTTTATTGGCACCCGAGAAAACAAGCTGGGTGCCATCTGGCGACCAGCTTGGCGAAGCGATGGCCACGACGTTTTCAAAAGTGAAACGCTCGTGCTCGCGCCCCCGTTGCAAATCCCAGATGAAGAGTCGGTCCCGTCCTATATGTTTGGCTGAAAAGGCAAGCCAGCGGCCGTCGCTCGAAACCGCGGGTTTGGTATCCAGCGGGTGCAGCGACTCAAAGGTGGAGGCGCGCTCCCCCTCCACAACCACCTCTATCTCGCCCCCCTTTACCGAGGCGCGGGCAATGTGGGTATAGCCCTGGTAATTGCGAAAGAAAACAAATTCTGCACTGTCTTCCTCAACCGCGATGGTCGCGGGTTTTAAATTGAACCCCTTGCGGGTCAGGACTTGACCTAACTTGCCCGGAGGGTCGCTACCGGCAATATCGGGCAGGTAGCGCTTGCGCAGGTGGTATTGCCAATCCTGGTCCAAAGTTGCAAGACTCGTACCAGTGGTGATCTCGAAGATCTCTGCAAAGGTCTCCCCACGCCACCAGTTTTCGAAGAGCAGCTCGAATATGTCCTCGCCGTAGGTTGCCGCCATATATGCGCAGATCGACTGACCTTCTTTGTACATCTGGTAGGTCCCATAGATCTGGTACATCTGGGCAATCGAAACCAGGCGGTCGGCAAACAGTGCATCGCGCACAATCATATCCCCATAGCTATCCATCTTTCCCGACCAGTACTCGGCCAGGCCCTCCGAAAACCACAGCGGCATCAGCGGTTCCTCGGTGATTTCGTGGCGCTCCAGGACTCGGCGGATGCGGTCGAAGGTGAAGACATGCACCAATTCGTGATGCAGCACCCGTTCGAATTCGGGCAGTGAACCACTCAGGGGTAGAGCCACCCTCCCCTTGAGGAATTCGGTAAATCCGGCCACGCCTTCGGGCAACAAATTGGGTATGATATTCGTTTGCTGGAAATAAATATGTGAGGAATAGACGATCAGGGGAATGCGGCGCTGGACCGTGTGGGCGAATTTTTGTTCGAGGTCGCGGTAACTGGTCTCGGCCATGTGCGCCGCATACTGGGCCAGTTCCTCCTCCTCGGCGTAGAAATAGACTTCAAAGTGCGGCGTCTCCATTTTCTGCCACTCAAAATCGGCAAACTGCACCTTGTTTTTGCCAAAGTGATAGAGCTGGGCAGCGCTCTTCCCCCCCCCAAGCAGATTGAGCACCAATATGGCCACAGTGAAGAAAAATGCAGCTCCCATTTTTCCCATAGCTTTATTCGTTCGCCAGATAGCCGCCAAAACCCGTCCTTTCGGCAGCAAAAGGTGTGTGGATGGTGACCCTTCGGCCCTCCTCCAGTCCATCCCGGTAGGCGGCGGTAGCACTGACGCCCCGGCCGCTCGTGCGCCGCACTCGGGGATGCAGATAGCGATAGTACTCCTGCAAGCGTCTATCACCCTTCCAGACCAGCGCCCGCGAGTTCTGAATCGTGGTTTCCTGTTCCCTGAGCTTGTTGTAGAACCCCTCGAGCACGCCGGCAAAAAAGCGCTGTCGTTCGCGATTTTTGCGCACCCCTCGCCGCTTTTTATACTGCTGCCACAACTGTTCCAGTAAATTTTCCAGATAGCCGTGCACATAAGTGGCCATCTCCAGATTGGTCGCAGTGCCGTGTATTTGCAGTATCGTGCCGGACTTGTCTTTCAGGGCGGCGTAGTCGTGTACCCAGAGGACCTCGACAAAGAAAAAGTCCTGCAAAAGCAAAGCCAGCCAGAGTTCATAGGACGCCCGCCGCCCTTTGATAAACCCCAAATAGCAATTGCCAAAACTGCGTTCGCGATCCAGTTCGACGATGTCGACATTGTACTCGAGCAGGAGCCGCCTCGCCTTGTTGACCGCGGCCTGGGCTTCATTTTCGTTGGGGCTGTTACTCAGTGACAGCAATTTTTTGATGCGCCGCAGGATGCGCTCGTCGGCGCCCGGCGCGGCAGATGATTCACCCCCCTCCCGGGCCCGCGGACTGCAGCGCAATTTTTTACAGGCCTGCCGGAACGCCGCCCCGTGCGGTTCTTCGCCGCGGATCTGCAGGACTTCATCGACATACTGATGCGCCATTTCGTGCCGCAGAGTTTCCATGACCTCGAGCCAGGGGTGGCGCTCTATGTGGCGCACCGAAATACTGAGGCGACGATAGCTCGCATCCCAGTGCCCCAATTCACCTTCAGCTTCACTCAACACGATAAGCGGTTCTCGCAGGGCCTTGCCCAGGTACTCTTCGTCGTAGTAGCGCCACCACTGATAGAGTTTGCGATTCCAGATCCGGTAGAGTTCCGTCCTGATATCCTTTTCCCCGGACGACATCCGCTAGCGCAGGGAGCGCAGGAAAGACGGACTGAAAGTGCCGCGAGCGACCTCGGCCACAGGCCCCTTCATAGTTAAATCAAAGTCTTCCCTCACATCGATGTGCAAGGTACCCCCAGCTGCCTTGACACTGACCGGACTTTGCACCAACCCCAGCCGCACCGCCGCGCTGGCAGCAGCACACGAAGACGATCCCGACGCCTGGGTCTCACCGGCACCGCGCTCCCAGATGAGGATGTAAATCGACTTGGGCCCCACCGGCACGGCCAGCTGGACATTGATGCGCCGGGGAAATAGCTTGTGATTTTCCAGCACTGGACCCAGGGCGAGTAATTCGTCCCGGCTCCACTCCTGACCCTTTTCCCGGAAGATTACGCAGTGTGGATTGCCGACGCTCACCCCGGTAAAGCGCAATTTCTGCCCCAGAACCGCAATCGGCTGTTCGATCAATTCGGCAACCTTGAGACTACAGGGCAGGTGCCTTGGCACAAAAGTAGCCCGGCCCATTTCCACCGTTGCCGAAGCCGGGTCGCCGTGGCGGTCGAGGTGCAAAGCCATTTCTACCAGTCCGCCCTTTGTCTCCACCGTAAAACGACGTCGGCGAGTCCGGCGGGGGGCGTAGAGATAGCGGCCAAAAATGCGCAGACCATTGCCGGACTTCTCGGCTTCACTGCCGTCCGGATTGTAGATCCGCACCCCGAAATCGGCGCGCTCGGACGGCGTCAGAGCCAGGATACCGTCGCTGCCCACCCCCCAGTTGCGGTCGCAAATCGCGCGGATATTTCCAGGGGTCAGGCGAAACCCCAGTTCTTCCGGATCGACCGCAATATAATCATTGCCGAGGCCGTGTCCGATGAAAAAACCATTTTTCATATTTTCCTCCCAAAAAGCTGTTATCTATATTAATATTAAATTAGAAACTTCATTTTCGCAGGTCAACAAACACCGCCCTAAGTCAGTTCTATGAATTCTCCCGACCATTTGCGCCAGCAGCTTTTTTCCGCGGGTTATTGCGTCGCCCAGGGCCTGCTCGGCAAATCCCTGCTGCAGCGCCTGCGCCGAGCCGTCAAGCCAATTATAAAATCAAACCGGGATTCACCCCCTTCCCACTTCGGCTTGATTACCTCCTGCCCGTACGCAGATGATGCCTTTGCCGAATTGATCGCCTGGCCTCCAGCCCTCAAGCTACTGCGGGAAATGGGTTTTGAGGACAATCGCTGGATGTCGTTTTACTTGATAGACAAACCGCCACATTCGCGCCCTCTGTGGTGGCATCAGGATTGGCTGTTCTGGGACGATCCCACGAGCGCCATCGCCAGGCCCATCCAGGCGTTTCTATCCTACTACCTGGAGGATACGAATATTGCCAACGGCTGCCTGCGCGTAATCCCCGCTACCCACCGGCAGCGGCACCCAATCCACAATGTCCTCCTGACCCACGATGAAGTACCCGAAGACCTCCCCCCCGATCACCCCATGTTTGAGGACCTACCAGAGGCCGTCGACGTGCCCGTACAGGCCGGTGATATCGTGCTGGGTGATGCCCGTTTGGTACACGCGGCTCGGGGCAACCAGACCGCTGCCCACCGCCCACTCTTGCTGGGCTGGTATCTACTGGATTTCCACCTTCTTTCGCCACCATTGCAAGAAGCTTATGCGCATGCCTACGGAGGGCACACCTTCACGCCGCCCGGCTGGTGGGCCGGAACGGCAGGTGAAGCGGTAAAAAACTTAGTCGTCGATCCACCCAGCGGCGCAGTTGCGGCACGGCGCAACCGCAAACCGGGCATCTATCTCCAACGCTGAAGGGTACCACCCAGCTACATGATAAATTTAGTCCTCGCCCTCCCCTCCGAAGCCCGCCCTCTGCTAAGCTACTTTGGCTTGCAAAGGCCGAATTCTTCCACCGACTTCCCCCTTTACGAAAAGGATGGACTGCGCCTGATTGTCAGCGGCATCGGCAAGACCGCCGCCGCTGCTGCAACGGCTTACCTGCGCGCCCTCCGGCCGCCATGCCCGGCCCTCTGGCTCAACATTGGCGTGGCCGGGCATGGCGAGCATGGCGTGGGCACCCCTCTACTGGCCCATAAAATCATCGATGCTTCCAGCCGCCGTACCTTTTATCCGGCCTTCCCGTTTCCCCCCCCCTGCCAGACCACCACAGTAATGACCGTAGAGCAAGTGGTGGAGACCTATCCAGACACCTGGGCCTACGACATGGAAGCGAGCGGTTTCTGCACCACCGCCCGCCGCTTTGCGCCTCACGCGCTGATCCACTGTCTCAAAATCGTCTCAGATAATCCGCAGTTTTCCCCGCACCGCTTATCGGCGCAAAAGGTCGAGGCCCTGATCGGCAAGCACCTCGAACTGATCGACGCCCTGGTCCAGCTTCTCGCACCCCTTGTCCAGGAACTTACGGCACGTGGCCGGGAACCCCCTTTTTTTGCCGATTTTTTGCAGCACTGGCACTTCACCGTAGCCCAGCAGCACCAGCTCCGCCGCTTGCTCCAGCAGCACTGCACCCTGGCTCCACAACAACCATTGGCGCACCAGGATTTCAGGGACTTGAAAAAGGCTGCGGAGGTACTTGCCCAGCTGCGGAAGCTAAACGACTCCATTCCATTTGTGCTGGGGGAAAAGGGCATGATTTCCTGAACTTTGCCACCCCGGTGCCCCTTGCTCCCCGTTATTTTTCTTTGCATCTTCAAGGCGACGGGAAAGGTCTGAGTTCGTCGTCCATCTGGCTGGAATTTTTTTCGCACCCCACTATTGACAACGACTGTAAAAATTTGGAACTCCATCTGTTTTGCCATGTTCGACTTTATCTACATAGAAGAAGCCATCAGCAACCACCCCAGGGTCCGCAAAATATGCAGCCGCTTTCCCAATGCCACTCAAATATCCTGCACCCGCTACGGCGAAATCTTCAATCCCAGGTCACAGGATTTCCGGCTGCAAAAAAAGCGTCCAGCTCTGATCCTCGCCACTAAACACGGACGCCTGGTACTGGAAGCCCCGCCCGAGTACGGTATCGGTGGAGAACCGAACTACTATTTCTCGCACATGCTCAACTGCGTGTACGATTGCCGCTACTGCTTTCTCCAGGGCATGTATCGATCGGCCAATATGGTAATTTTTGTCAACTATGAAGACTTCCAGGTCGCTTTAGAAGAAAAAATTCTCGCCGCTGCTCCCGGCCAGAGCCCCTACTTTTTTTCCGGCTATGACTGCGACAGCCTGGCAATGGAAGCCACTACCCGATTCGTCTCTTCGTTCCGCGATTTTTTTGCCGCCCATCCGCGGGCCTTCTTCGAGCTGCGCACCAAGAGTGTGCGCATCACCGATTTGCTGACAAGCGATGCCCTGCCCAACTGTATCGTCGCCTTCAGTATGACCCCGCCCCTAGTTGCCGCAGCCCTGGAAGCTGGGACGCCGCCGGTGCAACGCCGCCTCGGAGCCATGCAGCAACTCCAGGAGCACGGCTGGCCCGTGGGATTGCGCTTTGATCCCTTGATTCTGCACGAAAACTACCAGGAGCACTATGCCCAGCTCTTTGCCACGGTCTTTGCCCGCTTAAATATCGAGCATCTGCATTCGGTGAGTCTGGGACAGTTCCGCCTGCCCCGCGACCACTACAAAACCATGTCCCAGCTCTACCCGGACGAAAAGCTCTTTGCCCATGCCCTGGAAGAAAAGAAGGGCATGGTTTCCTACCAGACGCAAAGAGCCCGCGAAATGCACGATTTCTGCGCCCGCGAGTTGCTCCGCTACATTCCGCCAAGCCTGTTCTTCCCCTGCCCTTCTTCTACCCTGGAGGTCTGCAACTGAAATGGCTAGGAAAGTTATCGTTAGCGGTGCCAGTTCGGGAATCGGCCGGGCCATCTGCGAAAAGCTTCTCGGCGAGGGCCATCAGGTCGTGGGCCTGGCGCGGGACTTTGGCAAGTTCCAATGTTCGGCGCCGCATTTTTTCGCCCACCCCCTGGATCTGTCCAACCTGGACGCCCTGCCGGGCCACCTGCGCGACCTCGTTGCCGCCCACCCCGCAATAGACGCGCTGATCTGTGGCGCCGGGCGGGGATACTTCGGCGGCCTGGAGCAATTCTCCTACGCCCAGATTCGCGCCGCCATGGATCTCAATTTCACCAGTCACGCCTTTGTGGTCAGGGCACTGCTTCCCGCCCTCAAGAAAGCCGGGCGCGGCGATGTGATTTTCATTGGTTCCGAGGCCGCTTTGCAGGGCACTCAAAAAGGCTCGCTCTACTGTGCCAGTAAATTCGCCCTGCGCGGCTTTGCCCAGGCTCTGCGCGAGGAAAACGCCCGCGCCGGCGTGCGCATATCCATCGTCAACCCCGGCATGGTGCGCACGCCCTTCTTTGACGAACTGGACTTTGCCCCCGGCGACGATCCAACCAACTACATCCTGCCCGCCGACGTGGCCGGTGCGGTAGCAATGGTTCTCGACGCCCGGACGGGGACCGTTTTTGACGAGATCAATCTCTCGCCCCAGAAACGCGTCATTGCATTTAACAAGGAAAAGAGAAAATGAGCACGTGGATGAACCGGAAAATAACCCTGGTTCTGGCGACCCTGCTGCTGGGCGGCATGTTAAACGGCTGTGCGGCGGTGCGCCAGCAACTTGGTGCCGCCCTGGTCCCGCTGCAAACCGAAATTGAGCTCGGCGAAAAAATGGCGGCAGCAATCGAAGCGCGGGAAAAAATCCACCCCGACCGCCAGTTGCAGGCCTACATCCGCCAAATCGCCGCCCCGATGATGCGCCAAAGCCTGGCCGACCGCCCCGGCATTACCTACGCCATCACCGTATTAGACGACCCGGATCAGGTAAATGCTTTTGCCCTGCCCGGGGGTTTTCTCTACGTCTACACCGGCCTGCTGCTGCTGGCCGAAAACGAGGCCGAAGTCGCCGGGGTCCTGGCCCATGAAATTGGCCACGTGGTGGGGCGGCACTCGGCCAACCAGCTTGCGACCCAGTACGGTCTGGCACTACTGAGCAGTCTTGCCCTGGGCGAAGATCCCGACGAAATAGCGCGCCTGACCTCAGGCTGGATCGGCGCCGGCGCCCAGGCGCACTTCAGCCGCGACGACGAGCGCGAAGCTGACGGATACGGCGTCAAGTACCTGATCGGCGCCGCCTACGCCCCCCGCGGATTGTTGAGTTTTTTCCAAAAATTGAAACAGTTGGAAAGGGGACAAAAGAGCAAGCTGGACAAACTACTGGCCACCCACCCACCTACCGAGGAACGCATCCAGCGCATCGAAAAGATGATCCGCAGGGCGGGCAATCCCGCGGGCAAAACCGCAGCTGTGCGCTTTAAGAATGGAACGGCGGTATTGAGAAGGTAGACTCCTAGTCCTCAATACCGCCGTTCACAAAAGATTCAAATGGCAGAGAATAGAGGCGTGAAAATATCGAAAAATGTTCACTATCGCGCTCCCTGGCAGTGATAATGAGACGGTTCGTCGGCCGCGTCAGGGGCTTTTCAGGCAAAAAGAAAAGACGTCCGGATGAACCTTCGTAGCTTGCTTCGACGCGGCTCCACTCCGAAATGAACATATTGATTATACCGGGCCGATAGCGCTCCTTTTCTAGAATTCGCAGCGCGAAAGAAGCGGGCGGATTTTGCCCCAGAAAACCCTGGCCGGGCTCCACTTCAGCCACGTGCAAGGGGGCCAGATTAAGCTTGAAGATAAACCGTTCCATGTCCAGGTCGGCCCCCACGATCGCCACCCGGGGAATCAAGGCTCTGGGCGTGGTTGCATCCACCGCCCCTTCATCCTGCGTGAACATCAGACCCAATCCCAATTTTTCCGCCTCTTCGATCACCACAGAGTTGTATTCCCCAAAAGGGAACGCCAACAAATCGGTTTCAATTCCGTAGCTCGCAAGTGCCTCCTGGGCCCTTTGCAGATCCCGGCGTACCCAGGCGGCATAGGCAGCCCGGTCCTGCCCCTTCTGCGGTTGCCCGATATGGGGATGATAGTAGGTATGATTCCCAATCGCGACCCCGTTTCGATGCATCTCTCGTAGCATCTCCCAGGTCATATAGGCTTCTGAATCGCTGTACAAGGGACTTGCGTTGGCAAACAGGACAAAGGGAAAACCGAATTCCCGCAGCAGCGGATAGGCCTTTTCGTAGGTCGAGCGATAGGGGTCGTCAATAGTGATCAACACCGCCTTGGAGGGGAAGGGTCTTGCGCCATCGAGCAGGCGGCGAAAGGCTGCCATCGAGAGTACTTCGTAGTTTTCGCGCTGCAGGTATTCCAGCTGCTGACGAAACTCGGACAGGTCGATATTGGTGGTGGGGTACTGCGCTTCATCAAAGCGATGATAGAGCAAAACCGTGACATAACCCGGCCGCTGCGCCGCGCTTTGAATACAGCAACCAAGCACTACCAAGATGGCTGATAAGAATCTTCCCATAAATGGACTCATAAGGGCAAGAGGGCGGAGGCCAAGCCTGCTCCCTTGAAACGATTCATCTGATTCTGCCGCATGATCTGGAGTACGTCTGCGATATAAGCTGGCCCCCGGGTCGAGTATTTCTCCAGGGTACTGGCGAGAATCCGCGCCTCGATGGGTTTTCCCTGGAGCCGCAGACGAAGGCGTTCCCGCCTGAAATTTTTGTAGGCTGGATTGGTATTGAGGTTGCGCATATAACTGCCGATGCTGCCCCCGATGGTGGGGAAGGACAAGAGCCGAAAATTTGCATTCTCAAGTCCTTCGGGGGCCAGACCTTTGGCATCGCTGCCCCAGACGCGCTGACCAAAGAGATTGTTGCCCTGCAGACAGAAGCGCGAGGAACCCCAACCAGACTCTATCGCCGCCTGGGCCAGCGCCAGCGCCGGCGGAATCTCGTCCACCCGTTTCAGCAGACCTTGGATCGTATCCGCCCGCGTCCCCCCCTCCTCGAAGCGATAGTAATCGACCATTGCCGCCAGGAAGCGCCGCTGTCTTTCGCTAGAGGGGCTACCATCCCCACCCAGTTTTTCCAGGTTATCCCGCTGCACTTCGATGATGGCATTGTGATATAGCACCAGGGGCAATAAAGTGCGGAAAAACACTGCCTTTTTTCTGTCAATGGGCAGGGTGCTCATATCGGGGGGAAAAGAAACGACTGAAACCCTTGCCAGTGCACCGGGACTACTGCCCAAACGCGCCAGCAAACGCGCTAATGCTCGAGCTTGGACCACCTGCACAAAATAGAAAGGGCGGACTCCCTTTGTCGCCAAGGTGATCCCGCCCATCTCTTTCCTCACCAGGGTTTGACACTGCAACAACTCGCCGTCGACTAGACTGACGGCGACGACCTCAGTAGCCAAACTATCCGCCCACAACCGGTGTTGTACGAGTTCAGTCAGCAGCACCTGCTCGACCGTTGTTTCTGCCGCAAATTTTTCTTGCGATAATGCTGCTGTGTCAACAACGGGCGGTTCTTCCCCGGGCCCGCAACCCAGTGCAAAGAACAATAAAATTCTGCCAGCGCCGAAACGCAGTCCAGACCATTCGGGTATCATCATAGGTAAATATAGGGATTGGCGCCTCTCCCCGACCAGATCTGGAGAAGTTCTTCGCCATACCTAGCGGAGCAACAACAAACGCCGGCTCTGCTGCACCTCCCCTATCTGCAGCAGATAAAGGTAAGGCCCGGAGCCCACTTCCCGTCCCTCTTCGTCGCGCCCATCCCACTCTACCCGATAGCTCCCCGCGGTCCGCGGCCCGTCTATCAAAGTACGCATCTTCTGCCCCAGCAGGTTGTAAATACCCAGCTGCACAGCGACCTGATCCACTCCCCGTGCCCCGGTTCCAACCACAATGGGGATTGTGGTTGTAGGATTAAAGGGATTGGGATAATTCTGCAGCAGGGCCGACTCTTGGGGAATCATTGCTGCCCCTGGCCGCGGCAGGACCTCGACCTGGCCATTAGGACGCAGAATTTCCACGCTTTCAATGCGCCTATCCCCGGCTTCGATTGCCTTGCCCAAATAGAGCAAAACACCACTTCCCCGCACCGGCTGCTGGGGATCTTTGAGCGCACCCACCAACCATTGCCCCCCCTCTTTCTGCCACTGAAAGATGCGCATATCTCTACCATCCCAGATCGTCCCCCGGCTGTCGAAAGCTAGGTCCCCAGCGGTGGCAAAACGCAGAGCAAAGCCGGTTATCTCACCTAGATCGTCCACCAGGACCGATCCGTTCTGAAGCCCCATTCTGGCTCGACCTCGGGAAGTATTCGCCCGCGCACTGGGCGAATCGATCTGGATGCCGACTTCCCCGAAGTTTTGCGACAAAAGGAAAAAATCCTCAAAACCAATAGCACCGTTGCCGTCATAATCCGTCCACTGAGCCTGAGGCCAATCCGCTCGATTGATTGTCTCTATACCAAAATATCGTATTAGGTAGCCGAAATCGGCCAGGTTGACGCGATTGTCGTTAGTCGCATCTCCGGCCGGCAGAACCTCGCTAAAAGTAGAATCCGACTTTATCCAGCCAAACTCGAGATGGGGCCGCATTAGGAGGTCTTCTCCGGTTTTCCCGACCACGATACCCTGCGGCTCTTCGCCTCCCTGTGTCTGGACTTCACCCTGCAGGTAGTTGGGCACCTTGACAAAAACCCGATAGGAGCCGGAGGGAATTTGCGGCAACCGAAAGCTGCCATCGCTGGCCAGAACGTGCTGTATGCCAGGCCGCAGGCGATCCTCGTCATTGAGGGGGGATTCCAGTTCTCTTCCCCTTGAATCGATGAAAAACAGATTCACTGGCAGGCCGCTAGTTAAGCTATTTCGCCCTTCGAGCCGCACCTGTCCGCTAACGAGAAAATCGCGAATGGCCACTTGCGATGGCCGCGCTGAAATAAATGGAAGAATCCAATCGCCAGCTGCATTCACTACGGCGCTGCTGCGGTTCAAATGAGCCTCATCGTCAATGGAAATCTGGGTATTTGCAGCAGCGCCGGTGAGGAACCAGATTTCGCCTAAAAGAACCGGCTGTACCCCCGGCGGAATAGCCAATCCGGCCAGAGACACGTTGATTTTATCGCTGGTTCCATGGTGCAGGCGATTCTCCAGTATATGGTCCCCCATATTAAAAATTGGAGCATTGCCCTTTCCCAACAGGGAGTCGGCCTCTGCCATCTGCAATACCGGATCCAGACGAAAAGGGGTGAGCCCCCCCTCCTCGGGCTTTGCATCGATAAGGGTCAGAACGCTGTCATCGTAGGTCATATAAAGCGAAAGCCCGGTTATGAGGTGATCGGCCGGGGTGATGAAGGTTTTAACTTTCAGGGTATCGCCGACACTGAAACCGGCCTCGTCTATCAATTCCAATTCAAAGAAGGGAGATGGTCGCGAACTGGCCGAATCCGCCTGCGAAGCTATGGACTGCATCTCGACGTTGCCCGCTT
>MDTE01015097.1_pt1 | contig 15471 bp, 15 predicted proteins | sample 811231 | NCBI WGS metagenome assembly MDTE01 (sample SAMN05326651, study PRJNA326480) | marine metagenome | isolation source: seawater | place: Indian Ocean: Red Sea | collected 2010 | reverse complement strand
TTAGGGGCTATAGCTCAGTTGGGAGAGCGCTTCGCTGGCAGTGAAGAGGTCGTCGGTTCGATCCCGTCTAGCTCCACCAAAAAAGCCTATGTTTTCTGGGATTCTTGCTAATTTAAAGTTTTCTTAAGTTATTCTCTGACTCAATTGTGTTGCAATTTTTTTAAAAAATTGAGTCACAATTGCAACAACAATTTCGCATCGAAAATCACGGATCAGAAACCTTGCATCTTTATAATTTTTTGATAGTTTAAAAACTACTCTGACTTGTTTTTATTCTCTTTACTTGCAGGGGTCAGAGTTCGCCATTAAAAAATTTTTTTTTGTTATTTTAAAATATATAATGAATAATTTTGATGATATTTATGCAAATAATGTAAGTAGTCAAAAAATACCCTCAACACATTATAACTCTTTTTACTTTGATGCACTAAATGGCCTATCAAAAAAAAACAAAAAGATACCATACAAATATTTGTATGATAAAAATGGTGTAAGATTATTTAATGAAATATGTCGACAAAAAGAATATTACCAGACTAGAACTGAATTACATATTTTAAAAAATAATGTAAAAGATATTCTATCAAAAACTAAGGGAAAAGAATCTTTACTTTATTTAGGAGGTTGTTCTGTATTAAAAGCAGAACCTTTTTTAAAAATTAATAAACAAATAAAGTATTATTATCCATTAGACATTTCTAAAAAAATATTGATAGAAAATTCTAGGAAAGTTGCAAAAAAATATAAAGATATAATTGTAAAACCATTATACTTTGATTTTTCTGAAAATTTAATATTTCCTCAAGAAGTTAAAAAAAGAAGAAATATATTGTTTTTTCCCGGTTCTACTATTGGAAATTTTTCTAAAAAAAAGGCAAAATATTTTTTAAAATCATTAACAGAAATTTTTAATAGAGAAACAGATCTCTTAATTGGAGTTGACTTGAAAAAAAATAAAAAAATTATTGAGAAAGCATACAATGATAAAAACAAAATCACCGAGAAATTTATTCTTAATATATTATTAAGAATTAACCGCGAATTAAATGGTGATATTGATATCAACAACTTTTGTCATATTGCAAATTATAATGAAAATAAAGGTTGTGTAGAGATTTTTGTAAAATCACTAAAAAATCAATTAATAAAAATTAATGATAAAAAAATTTTTGTTAAAGAAAAAGAAAAAATTCATGTTGAAAATAGTCATAAATATAGTGAACAACAATTTAAAAATATTGCTGTCGAAGCCGGATGGAAAAATGTAAAAAATTGGAAAGATTCAAATAGAAAGTTTTCCGTTTTTTTATTAAGAAATTAATTGTATCTAACAAACGTAAAAAATGTCTGATATCAATAACTTAATAAGTAATTACAAAAGAGTAAGACAAAAAACAGTCAATATTGCAAACATGTTTGACCAAGAAGATCAATTGGATCAAAGCATGAAAGATGCGAGCCCAATAATATGGCATCTAGGTCATACCTCATGGTTTTTTGATAATTTTGTTCTGAAAGCATATGACAAAGATTATAAAAAAGTTCCTGAGAAATATTATTTTTTCTTTAATTCTTATTACCAGCTTGCAGGTAAAATGCTTTCAAGAAATAGAAGAGGCAGTGATATTACATTATCATTAAATGAAGTTTCTAAATATAGAAATTCAATTGATGATAAAATTTTAACTTTTTTATCTTCAAAACAAGAAATAAAAAATGATACATTAAAAAAAATTGTTTTAGGATTAAATCACGAACAACAGCACCAAGAACTTATGATAATGGATACCAAAAATCTTTTATTTAAAAAGAAAAAAAATATTCTTAAAAAAAAACAAAAAAAAAACTCTAACCAAAAGTTAAAAAATGGATGGGTGAATTTTAAAGAAGGAATTTATGAAATTGGCCATGAAGGAAATAATTTTTGTTATGATAACGAACTTCCAAGACACAAGGTATACTTAAAAAACTTCTCCATTTCCAAAAATTTAGTTACAAATAAAGAATATTTAGATTTTATAGAAGATAATGGTTATTCTAGACCAGAATTATGGTTATCCGATGGATGGGAATATATTAACAAAAATAAACTTCAATATCCTTTATATTGGACTAAAAAAAATGGAAAGTTTTATAGATACACATTATATGAAGTTGAAGAAGTTAATCGTATGGAACCCCTAAGTAATATTTGTTATTACGAAGCATACGCATATGCAAGGTGGAGGAAAAAACGCCTACCTCTAGAAAGTGAATTAGAGATTTATTCTAAAAATTTCAAAATTGATGGTAATTTTTTAGAAAATAATTTACACGAACCAGTTCAAGAATATAAATCTTCTTGTTTTGGAAATTTGTGGCAGTTTACCTCAAGCCCCTACCAACCATATCCGGGTTATAAACAAAGTTATGATGCAATTGGTGAGTACAATGGAAAATTTATGTGTAATCAAATAGTATTGAGAAACGGGTCTGCAATCACTTCTAAAAGTCATCTTAGAAAAAGTTATAGAAATTTTTTTTACCCTCACCAAAGATGGATGTACAGTGGAATAAGATTAGCAGACTATCTATAAGTATCTATTTATCCTTGAGGGTAGGCCAGAATCGCACGGGGATAGGAAAAACCAAATGAGGTCTGTAAATATTATTATATAAGCTCAAACGAAGACATAGAAATTGATATCGTATGTGAGGTAGATTATTCCGATTCTTATAAAAATTACGAGGGAATAAAATTTTGGTTTGGCAGTTTAAACCTTCATAAACAGAAAAATAGAGAAGGAGAGATTATAACTGCTGATGAAAAATCTTTAGAAATAAATATTGAAGGATTCTAATCCCGTATCAATGATAAACCAATCACTCTAAAAGATTCCTGTTTCGCGTTTTAGGAAAAAATTGCAACACAATTGCAACAAAATTTTGATGTTGTTAAAAAAATAAAGTATAGCTTAGATTTCAGCCTGGAGAGCGCTTCGCTGGCAGTGAAGAGGTCGTCGGTTCGATCCCGTCTAGCTCCACCAAAAATCTCAATGTTTCCAAGATTTTAAGGAAAATTGGTATAGAATAGATGCAAGACTTTTGAAAGTAGGTGGATAATGAATAGTACAATTAATGATAATGAAATGATTAAAAAGACTCTACAGTTTTATATCGATGGAGCTAAGTTGGGGAAAGGCGATGACATGAAACCAGCATTCCATGCAGATGCAACAATTTTTGGTTATATAGGCGATGATTTATTTGCTGGCCCAATAAAAAAACTTTTTGATTGGAATGATAAAAATGGTCCAGCGACTGAGCTTAAAACAGAGATAGCTGATATTGATGTAGTTGGTACAATTGCAACAGTTCGTCTCGAATCTGATAACTGGACTGGTCATAAATTTACTGATTTTTTTACATTACTTAAGGTAGATGGTTCATGGAAAATAATGAATAAAGTATTTTATCTTCATGCTTAACTTATGTTTTTAACAATTTGAGTTTTACTATTATTTATTATTTATTTTAACAAATTTTGCATACTTACTAGATTTAAAGTCTTTAATTTTTTGAATCCAAAGATTATTTTTTTTTCTAAAACCTTGTTTTTTATAATAGTCTTCTACAATTTTATTTTTTTCTGATTTAATATATTCTCCTGTAACATTTTTAAAATTTTTATTTTTTTTTATTCTTTTTAAAAGTTCTGATAAAAAAATGTCTTCAATTCCTCTACCTATAATACGACAGCTAAGTAGGAAAGTGTCAATATGATATGTTTTTTTTTCTTTATCTGGTATTGCAATTATAATTCCAACGAGCCCATTGTCGCCAAATTTATCTGAAACTCTTATCCATAAACCAATAGAATTTTTTTTTATTAAATTTTTTACTTCGCTTTCACTTTTTCTTTTAACAGTTAAATTAAATTGATTGGTTTTGTTTATTAGTTGAACAGAACGTTTTATAGTTGATGAATTAATCATTCCAATTTTTACTTCAGTTTTTAAAGAAATTAAATAATCATCAATATTTGTGATTTTTTTTGCAAATTGTTTTCTTTTATCATCTGATAAATACATATCAGCTCTTTTTTGATCATCTTTAGTTATTAAAATATGATCGAAAAATTCCGAGTTAATAATGCTTTCTTCAAAAATTAATGGATTATCGTTTATTTCGATAATATTAACTTCTGGTATTTTTTGCTTTATTAATTCTCTTTCTGCAGGATTATCATCAAAAAAAACCATTGAATCTAAACCAATATTTAATTTCTCTGCTATTTTTTTAATATTAGTAGCTTTATCATTCCAATTAATTTCTAAAGCAGAAAAATGTTTTTTTTTTAAAATACAGTCTGGATGTTTTTCAAAAACCTCTAGAACATCCTTTTGATTATTTTTACTTGCTAATGCTAAAAGAACACCTTTTTTTCTTAAATTCAAAATATATTCATGAAATTTTTTATAAATATTACCAGGAAAATCTTCACTTAGTTTTATACCATCTAGCTTATCTTCTCCTATAATGCCGCCCCATAAAACATTATCTGCATCTAAAATTAAACATTTTTTTGGCGGGACAAATATTGCTTTAATAAATCTTGATAGTTGTATTGATATTTCAATTTGTGCAGAAGAAGAAAAAGGCATTCTACTTAGAAAATTAAGTTTTTTATCATAAGCATTTTTTAGACCTATACTTTCTATTGTTTTTTTTAAATCAAAAACAAAAACATCATTATATTTTTTAGAAATATTTACTAGAGATAAATTAATTTCTCTAACTATTTCATCTAAATTATTCTTTATTGATAATGATAAGGAATTTTGTGAAACATATTCGTCTAAATTTGTATTAAATACAACTATTTTTGAAAATTTATTATTTAATCTTATAGTTTTAATTAATAACAAGAATCTTTTATTTATTTCTGTAATTTTTTTTGAAAGCTCTTTTTTATTATTAATTGTTTTTAAAAGAAAACTTGGTAAGAGATTTTCCAATCTTATTGCTAAAACGATAACATCATTTTTTTTTTTATAAATATCACTTTTTTTATTTAAAACAATTTGTTCAATTTGATCATAAGGATTAAAATCTATATTAGATGAAAATCCTCTATTATTTAATTCAACTTTAATAAAAGTATCTAATAATTCACTTGTGAAATTAGATAAAAAAGACATATTAATTTTTTTTTTATATTTATTTTTTTTTATTTTCTTTAATTCGTTATGATAAATTAGCGGATCGTAAATATTTTTTTTTGCTTTTTCCATATTTATATTGGTTGACAATTCATACTATGAACGTTATTGTTCACGTTATGAGCATAGTAGAAAAAAAAACATTTTCAATAGAAAAAAAGCCTTATTTTTTTTTAATTTAGATTAGAAAAATAATGAATATTTTAGGATTAAATATATTAAACCATGATACAAGCGCTACATTATTAGTTAATGGTGAAATTATTGGAATGGCTGAAGAGGAAAGATTTACAAGAAAAAAACATGAAAAAAGATTTCCTATCAATTCAATTAAATTTTTACTTAAAAGAAAGAAAATTAATAGTAAAAAAATTGATGCAATTACTATACCTTATCATCCTTGGGCTGGTATTTTTCATTTATTTAAATATTGTTCATTTAATTTTATAAAATATAGTTTTTTTTTTTTAAAATCTTTAATAAGAGAATTAACTTTTAAAAAAAGAATAAAGAAATTAATTTTAGAAAATTTTTCAAAAGAAAATTTAGAATTGAATAAAAATTGTAAATTTTTTTTTTTTGAACATCATTTATGCCATGCCGCAAGCGCTTATTACGCGTCTCCCTTTAAAAAGTCAGCTATTTTATCTTGGGACGGAAGAGGACAATGGGCCTGGCTTTTACAAGGTATAGGAGTAGGAAATGAAATAAAAATTCAAAAGAGGGAATATATACCTAATTCTTTGGGCCAATTATATGAAAGTTTTACTCATTTACTTGGCTTTGGTGATTATGGAGATGAATATAAAGTAATGGGATTATCTTCATATGGAAAAGATACATATTCAAATATATTTAATAAAATTGTTAAAATAGAGAATAATAAAGTTAAAATTACACCATCTTTATGGAAGTTTGATATCACTGCTTCTAAAAGAAAGAAACTTTTCAAAATTAATTTAGATAATTTTTCTAATTTTCTAAAAAAAAAAAATAATATTTCAAGCGATCATAAAAATATTGCACATTCATTACAAAAAAAAGTTAGTGATATAGGATTGTTAATTGCAGATAATTTATATAAAGAAAATAAAATAAAAAATTTATGTATCGCTGGCGGTATAGCTCAAAATATATTAATAAATCAAAAAATTTTTTTATATTCAAATTTTAAAAATATTTATGTTCAACCAGCATCTCATGATGGAGGTTTATCTTTAGGCGGGGCTTTATTGGCTTTAAATTTTAAAAAGAAAAAAAAAGAAAAAAGAATTTTTATGGATCATACTTATTGGGGTTCGGAATTTAAAAATAAAGAAATTTTTAATGAATTAAAAAATCATAAAATTGTATTTAAAAAAATTAAAAATATATCAAAAAAAACAGCAAAAATTTTAGCAAATGGAAAAATAATTGGTTGGTTTCAAGGCAGATCTGAGTTTGGACCTAGAGCACTTGGTAATAGAAGTATATTAGCTGATCCAAGAAAAAAAAATATGCAAGAAAAAGTTAATAAAATTATTAAATTTAGAGAAGTTTTCAGACCTTTTGCTCCATCAGTATTAGAAGAAGATTATGAAAAATTTTTTTATAATTCTCCTCCTAATCAATTTATGACTTTTAGTGCAAATGTTAAAAAAAGAAAAAAAGATATCATACCTTCAGTAACACATGTTGATAATACTGCAAGACCTCAAACTGTTTATAAGAAAAAATCAAAAAAATTCTGGCAATTATTAAAAGAATTTAAAAAAATAACTGGAATTGGAGTTTTATTAAACACATCTTTTAATGTAAAGGGAGAACCAATTGTTGATTCACCAAAAGATGCTATTAATTGTTTTCTTTTGAGTGGTTTGGATCATTTAATAATTGGCGATTATTTGGTTTCTAAGAAATGAAAAATTTTTTAAAAAATATTTTATATTCCAAAGCTAATTATAAATTTTTTATTAAAAATTATACAGCTATTAGTGATTTAAAGAATATTTCATATTCATCTAAGTCTATAAGACATTTTCAATTTATCACACCAATTGAATGGAAAAAATCAATTAAAGATAATGTAATTATTTTTTCACCTCATGCTGACGATGAAATTATAGGAATGGGAGGCAGTATAATAAAATCATTTAAAGATAAATCTAAGATTCATTGTATTTATTTTAGTTCTAGTGGAATAAGATCTAAAGAATGTCAATTAATTTCAAAAAAATTAAATTTTAAGAATACTGAACTTAAATTTAAAGAAAATAATTTTTGTATTACAAATAATAATTTAAATAAAATTGCTGAAATCATTAATAAACATAAAACAAAAAAGATTTTTATACCTTTTTTGTTTGATGATCATGATGATCATAGGAGAGTAAATGAGATTTTAATGGAATTAATCAAAAAAAAATTAATTAAAAATAATTTTGAAATATGGGCTTATCAAATTTATTCTTTTTTTCCAAGCAATATTTATATTGATATAACAAACAATATTAAAGAAAAAATATTTTATTTAAAAAAATATAAATCACAATTAAAGAAAAAGAATTTTGATCATTTAACTATGGCAATGAATGCATTTAATTCAAGATTTGTGAACACAAATAAAAAAAAATATTTAGAGAATTTTTTTGTTGTTCCTTCAAAAGATTATTTTTCTTTATGTAAAAAATATTTTAAGAACCCTAAGGAATGTTATTATAATAAAAATTATATCTAATAGAAAAAATTGAAAAAAAAAACATATAGCTATAAAAATCAAAAAACTAAATGGAATATGTCTAATATTTATTTACAAGATAGGTATAAGGATCCAAAACAAGTTTTTAAAACAATATATAAAATAATTAATAATTATAATAAAGATAAAAATCTTAAAATTATAGATTTTGGAGGAGCTGAAGGAGCGTTTGCCCATTTTGTTATAAATCAACAACCTAATTATGAAATAACAAATATTGAATATGATAAAAAATTATTAGAATTATCTAAAAAAAATGTACCTTTATGTAAGTCAATAATAGGTGACATAAATTCTTGTCCAAAAATTAAAAATAATTCTTATGATATTGTTACTTGTATAGGGGTTATATCAATATTTGATGATTTTCGACCATCGATAAATGAAATGTTAAGAGTTGTAAAGAAAGGTGGCTTAATAATAATTAATAATATGTGGAATTCGTACCCAATTGATCTTTTAATTAAAGTAAGACATGCAAAAAACGGTTCTCAAAAGAAATTCAATAATTGGGAAAGTGGGTGGAATATGATATCTATAAAAACAATAAGTGAATTTTTAAAAAATAAAAAGAAAGTAAAAAGTTTCTCTTTTAAGAAAGTTATTATGAAGAAAGATTTATTAAAAAATAAAAATAATTTATTAAGATCATGGACAAATAAGTATAAAAATGGTGAAAGGTATCATTTTAATGGTATAGGAAGATTGCTTGACAAAAGACTATTAATAATACAAATAAATAAGTAATATTATGAAAAATAATTTAATCACAAATTATAAAAGAGACGGGTATATTGAACTGAAGAATGTTTTTACAAAAGCAGACGCACATTCTTTTGCTATTTCAATTATTCATTTAATAAATGCTCAAAAATGCAAAGGTTTTTTAATTCCAAAAAATATAGAAAAGAAGTCATTAAGTTATTTAAAATCAAAAATTAATGAAGGATTGATATTACTTGAGAATAAAGATCATATTTTTATTAAAAAGGTTTACGATAGTATAAGGAATGCGCCAATAATTGATAATTTAACTTTAAAACCAAAATTAATTAAAACAATAAAACAATTAATGAATATAAATAATACTAGCCCTTTATATGTTACACAAAAAGCATGTAGAATAGATATACCAAATAATGAAACCTTTTCTTTAGATTGGCATCAAGAGGCACCATATACGATAAAAGGTACAGAATTAGTACAACTCTGGGCACCTATTTTAGAAGATGTTAAAGAAATTAATGGAGCACTGAAAGTTTTACATAAATCACATAGCGCTGGCGTTGTTGAAACAGATGATACAATACCAGATATAGGTCATGCGCAATATGTTCCAAAACAAAAGTATATTTCAAAATTTTCAGAAATAACTGTAGAAATGAATTATGGAAATGTATTGTTATTTCCAAAAACATTAATTCATAAAAGTGGAAAAAATGAATCAGATAGTCCAAGATTAACCTTGATTGCTCATTATCATAATCCTTTAGCTAAAGATTTTTTTAAAAATTTTTCTAATGAAGTTGAGCCCCAAGCAAAAAATTCTTATAAAAATGCTAGTTAACTTATGAAATTTATAGAAGAAAATAAAGCTTTAAAGTGTTCATATAATTTTTGGAAAGTTCATAATACTGAGAAGGGATACCCTGAACATTATCCAGATGAAGAAGTTGTAAGATTCTTAATGAGATTAAAAGGTAATGCAAAAAAAAATAAAAAAAAATTAAAATCGATAAAAGTTTTAGATCTTGCTTCTGGTTGTGGAAAAAATTCTATACCTATAGCTGAATTAGGATTTAATTTATTTTGTTTAGATTATTCAAAACCAGGACTTGATTATACAAAAAAAAGATTAAAAAAATTAAATCTAAGCGCTAATTTTTCATGCACTGACTTTATAAAGAATGAATTACCTTTTCCTGATAATTTTTTTGATGCAATTATTTCTATACAAGTTTTTGATCATATTTTTTTAAATTCAGTATCAAGATTATTAGAGGAAACATCTAGAGTTTTAAAAAAAGAAGGTAAAATGATAGCAAGTTTAATGAGTAAAAGGACTACAAAAGTAACGAGAATAGGAATACCTGTAAAAAATAATAAAGACAGTTATATTGTTTCTTCTGGAAATTCAGCTGGAGAGATTCATAGTTTTTTTAATGAAAAAAAAATGAGTTCAGTTCTTAAAAAAAGATATGTAATCGACAATTCCTTTCTTTCAAAAAAGATTTTTGATGATTCTAAAGAAGTGGAGGAATGTAAATACTTTTCATTATCAAATAAAAGTTAATTTTTAATAAAATTTTAATATAAATTTGTTATATTTTTTTTATGAATAAATTATTTATTTTTTTTCTTTTTACTATTTCTTTATTTAGCAAATCTGTAGCTAGTGAATTTCTTGATTTAGAAGATAATTTTTTTCCAGAAGGTATAGCAGTTTCTAAAAATGGAGATTTATATGTTGGAAGTTTAAAAGAAAATAAAATTATAAAATTTAGAAACAAAAAGAAAACATCAGAAATTTTTGTCCCTTCTAATTCAAATGATATTAATTCTGTAATAGGCATTATAGTTGATGATAGAAATAAAATATTATGGGCTTGCTCGTCTAATCCTGGAGTTTCTAATTATCCTAGTGATAAAATTGTTTCTCTTAAAGCTTTTGATTTGAATTCTGGAGAACATCTTCAGAGTTACCCTTTTCCTAATGGAGGTTTTTGTAATGACATTACTATAGATTCAAATGATAATATTTATGTAACTGACTCATTTAATCCTAGAATTCTTCGATTAAATAAATCTCAAGGAAGACTTGAAACATGGTTTGAAAATGATTTGTTTGTAGGTGACGGATTTAATCTTAATGGTATTACTTATATTGATAACAAAATTTATACCGTCAAAATGAATTCTGGTGAATTATTTAGTATTGAAATTGAAAAGAATGGCAAGCCAATTAATTTTAAAAAAATAGACTTACCAAGATCATTAAATGCTCCTGATGGTATTGAAGTAATTGATAAAAATAATTTATTAGTTGTAGAAAATAGAGCAAAAGACTCTTGGACAGGCAGTTTAACAAAAATAAATTTAAATTCTCCGATTCAAATGGAGGTTTTAATTGATAATCTAGATACACCAACAACTGCCGCAATAAAAGGTAAAACTGCTTGGGTTTTGGAAGCACAATTTTCTCATTTATTTGGCGATGAAAAAGATGTCCCGCCTGGAGAATTTAAAATTATTAGTGTAAAATTAAAACCATCAATCTTGACAACAATAAAAAATCTATTAGGTTTTTAAAATAAAAAGGTTTTATATTATGAAAGTTTTAAGTTCTTTAAAATCAGCAAAAAAAAGACATTTACATTGTAAAGTTGTCAGAAGAAAAGGTAGAGTTTACGTAATTAATAAAACAAATTCTCGTTTCAAAGCTAGGCAAGGATAAATAATAAATTAATTAGTAACGATCAACAGAAGCAATTCTTAATACATTTGTTGCACCGCTTTGACCAAATGGAACTCCTGCAGTAATAACAACTCTATCACCTTTTTTTGCAAATTTTTCTTTTTTAGCTAACCTTCCAGCTTTTAGAACCATATCTTTAAAATTTCTAGCATCTTTTGTATGTATGCAATGAACGCCCCAAACTAAGGCTAACTTTCTTGCTGTATTTAAATCTGGCGATATACCCATTATAGGAACATCAGGTCTTTCTCTTGCTGCTCTGAGCGCTGTAGATCCTGAGGTTGTATACGTTACAATTGCTTTTGCTGACATAATTCTTGCTACATATTTAGCTGATTCAGTTAATGCGTCTTCAGAAGTTGATTCAGCTTTAACATGACTAGCTTCATTTATATTCAAATAAATCGGATCTTTTTCAACTTTCTCAATTATCTTATCCATCATTTTTATTGATTCAGTTGGATATAAACCAATAGCAGTTTCTGCTGATAACATAACGGCATCAGTTCCATCATAAATTGCTGTTGCTACATCAGATGCTTCTGCTCTAGTAGGAGTTGGGTAATTAACCATTGAGTCCAACATTTGTGTTGCAACAACGACAGGCTTCCCAGCTTGTTTACATGCAGTTATAATTCTTTTTTGTTCACTAGGAAGCGTCTCTAATGGTGCTTCAATACCAAGATCTCCTCTTGCTATCATTATACCATCAGAAACTTTTATTATTTCATGCAAATTTTTTAGAGCCGTTGGTTTTTCAAGCTTTGTTAAAACAGATGCTTTATTTTTAATAATTTTTTTAAATTTTAAAACATCTTTTGCAGATTCAACAAATGATAAAGCTATCCAATCAACACCTAGTTTTAAAGCTAGTTTTAAATCATCTCTATCTTTTGCTGTAAGTTTTCCCGTGTTTGACAATACATTAGGTATGTTAAAACCTTTATTACTAGATATAAATCCACTAAATTTTACTTTAGTTTCTATATGATGGCTATTTTTATAAGTTACTACTAAAGTAAGTTTTCCATCATCAACTAATATTTTGTTTCCTTTTTTTATTTTTTTAAAAATATCTTTATGAGGCAAATATGCTCTATATTTGTTTCCAGGTTTAGGATCTAAATCAAAAACAAATTTTCTTCCTTGTTTTAAAAAAATTGGACCGTTGTCAAATTTTCCAACTCTTAATTTTGGTCCTTGCAGATCCATTAGTATACCAATTGGCCTATTAATTTTTTTTTCTAAATTTCTAATCTGTTTAAATCTTTCAATATGAGTCGCTGCCACATCATGACTAAAATTTAATCTAAATACATCAGCTCCAGCATAATAAAATTTTTTTATTGTCTTAATGTCAGATGATGAAGGACCTAATGTTGCAATTATTTTGGCTTTTCTTATTCTTTTCATAAAAAAATGAGTAATTAATTTATAAATAGTTACTTTTTTCTTCTTTACATGTTTTTTTTGTAAGATTTATATTTTTTAATTAATTGTTAAGATTTGTAAATAAATGAAATTATAAATTTTATATTAAAAAAAATTACTTATATACTATCTAATCTAATAATAAATAAATAATAATTGTATGAATAATAATTTTTTTTCAGTAGGTCTTGAAGAAGAATATTTAGTTGTTAATAAATATAATGGCGAGCTTATTGTTGAACCGCCAAAAGGTTTATTAAGAGATTGTAAAAAAAAACTTGGAAATAAGGTTAAACCAGAATTTTTAAAGTCACAAATTGAAGTTGGCACTAAAGTTTGTAAATCAATAAAAGAATTAAAAGATAATTTAATATTTTTAAGAAAAAATGTAGCAAAAATATTAGATAAATATGATTTGTCTTTTATTGCAGTATCAACTCACCCTTTTTCAGGCTGGGAACAACAAAAACATACAGAAAAAAGAAGATATTTTAATTTAGCTGATAAATTTCAAATTATAGGAAGAAGATTAGTTATTTCTGGAATGCATATTCATGTAGGAATTCCAGATAATGAACTAAGAATAGATTTGATGAATCAAATTTCATATTTTTTACCACATTTATTGGCTTTAAGCACTTCCTCTCCTTTTTGGAAAGGTGAATTAACAGGACTAAAATCATACAGAGTTAGTATTTTTGATGAATTACCTAGAACAGGCTTACCAGAATCATTTGATAGTTATGATGAATATAAAAGACATATAAAAATATTAATGAAGTCAGGCGTATTAGATGACTCTAGTACTATATGGTGGGACTTAAGACCAAATGTAAAATTTCCAACATTAGAAATGAGAATATGTGATACTTGCACATCTTTAAATGATGCAATTTCTATAGCCGCACTATACTTGTCCATAATTCATATGGCTTGCAGATTAAGAAGGGAAAATAAAAAATGGAGAGTTTATTCAAAAATGTTAATTAGTGAAAATCGTTGGAGAGCTCAAAGATATGGAATAGAGAAGGGTTTAGTTGATTTTGGAAAAAGTAAATTAGTATCATATGAAAAATTAATAGATGAATTAATTGAGCTCGTTAAAGAAGATGCAAAAGAATTAAATTGTGAAAATGAATTAAAAAAAATTAAAAGCATATGCAAATCAGGAACTAGCGCTGATAAGCAAGTTAAAATTTTTAAAGAAGAAATGAAGAAAACAAATAATAATAAAAGAATATCTTTAGATAAAGTTATAAAATTTCTTATGAAAGAAACGATGAATTTTTAAAAAGTTATGAATAAAAAAGAAAGAATAGAAATTGAATCTGCTGTATATAGAAAATTAATTAGACATTTGAGAAAGAAAACAAATGTTCAAAATATTGATTTAATGAATTTAGCAGATTTTTGCAGAAATTGTTTATCGAAATGGTATATGGAAGCTGCAAAGAAAAAAAAAATAGAAATAAATTATGACAAGGCAAGAAAAATTATTTATGGAATGTCTTATGATGTTTGGAAGAAAAAATATCAAAAACCTTTACAAAAAAAATAAATATTAATTTATATAATGAAAATATTAATTACAGGCGCAGCGGGATTTATAGGTTTTCATTTATGTCAAAAACTTTTAAGTAGAAATTGCCATGTTTTTGGAATTGATAATTTAAATAATTATTACAATGTTAAATTAAAAAAAGATAGATTAAATATATTATTAAAAAATAAAAAATTTAAATTTAAGAAGATTGATATTTCTAATGAAAATTTTGTAAAAAAAATTTATTCAGATGTAAATAAATACAAAATAATTGTTCATTTAGCAGCGCAAGCAGGCGTTAGATATTCAATAACACATCCATATAAATATATTGAAAGTAATGTAAAATCTCAGATATCAATATTAGAATTAGCTAAAAAAATAAAAAATTTTAAACATTTAATTTATGCTAGCTCATCATCAGTTTATGGTTTTAACAAAAAAATACCATTCTCAGTAGTTGATAGAGTAGATGAGCCAGCATCTTTATATGGAGCAACTAAAAGATCAGGCGAATTAATTTCTCAATCTTATTCTAGAATGTTTAAAATAAAATGTACTGGATTAAGATTTTTTTCAGTTTATGGACCTTGGGGCAGACCTGATATGGCAGCATATATTTTTACAAAAAATTTATTTGAAAATAAAACATTAGATTTATTTAATCATGGCAGAATGGAAAGAGATTTTACATTTATTGATGATATTGTGGAAGGTATTTTGCCAGTTATTAAAATTAAAAATAGTAAATTACATTCTGTATATAATTTAGGAAATAATAAGCCAGAACCCTTAACCAAATTAGTTAATCTCTTAGAATTATATTCTGAAAAAAAAGCAAAAATAAAAAAAAGTAGAATGCAATTAGGAGATGTTCGACATACTTATGCAAATATTAAAGAAAGTAAAAAAGATTTGAAATTTAAACCTAAAACAAATTTAAATGATGGGTTAAAAAAGTTCGTTGATTGGTATAAAGAATATCACAAAATTAATTAGTTATATAATCCTTCAATTTCTTTTCTGTATTTTTCATAAACTTTATTTCTTTTAATCTTCATTGTAGGAGTTAAAAAAGTATTTA
>MDTE01180730.1_pt1 | contig 15473 bp, 7 predicted proteins | sample 811231 | NCBI WGS metagenome assembly MDTE01 (sample SAMN05326651, study PRJNA326480) | marine metagenome | isolation source: seawater | place: Indian Ocean: Red Sea | collected 2010 | reverse complement strand
TGGTTTCGGTCCTGGTAACTACTCCACTGGTCTACCTGCTAGACAGGAGATTGTTCTCACCCCAACTCAAGACTTCTATGCACAGTCTAAGAAGCAAGACGGTGGTCTCGTATTCTACACGGGTCTAAACTCCAACGGTGACCTATACATTGGTAACCGTAAGATTGATGCTATCACTGGCGAGGAAGAGTTCCTTGAGTCTGCACAATTGGTTGACTCTGAGGATGATACTGAAGATATTGGTAACCTCGTTACTACATTTGATACTCCTGTAACGTTCAACGAATATATCGTTGTTAACGGTGGTGATGCTCAGGATCGTATGAGCACATTTAACTCACCTGTCACTATTAATGTTCTAGGTAGAGTTAGAGATTATGCATTCACCGTAGTTTCAAACGTATCTCCTAGTGATGGTGATGATGGAACACTTGATAAGACTAATCAGTTCCTCAATCAAGATACATTTGGCGATATTGTTATCGCTAGAAATAGAGTTGCTGCTTCGGTATTCCAGTTCAATCCACGTGGATCTAATGGTGCTGCTCAAGGTTATAAGATTCAAAACCATGTAGTTGCAAACGAAGGATCAAATATAACTCCTAATCAGAGTGCATTGTATAGCACTGGATTGGGAACGGCAATTGATTCTACTCAAAATGTATTGTATGGATCTAACGTTCCACTTTCTGGAGATATGCTCCTTAAGGGATCTGAAGTTGGTGGTTCTGGATCTGTAGGTTGGATTTATGCTAACTTCTTTGCAGTAGTTCCTGCTGCTAACATCCTTCACTTTACGATGAATGGTAGCACTGTTGTTACTATCACATGGGGTAATGGTTTATCTAACGAGCAAGTTGGTGTTACTAGCGGATCACAGATCAGAATTAGTAACTTCAGCGACTCTGGATTTAATGGTCTATGGCAGATTATTGGTAATGGATTTAGTGCTACCGCTAATACATGTCAGGTTGCTCTTATTGAGAATAGATCTAATGTTGCTAATGATAACCCACGACTTTGGGCAGATGAAGTTGCACTTGGAAATGGTGTAAGACTAGAGTTCTCTAATTCTTCTTGGAAAGAATTTGGAGTCATTGGTGCTGAAACACTTAGAACTGACACTGAAGACATCGGTCAATACAAACTTGGTATTAACACAGTTGCAAGATCTGCACATGATGCATACAAGAATGCATTTGTTGACGCTGCAACAGCTCCTCGTGCAAACCTTGACGTTGTTGGTAATGCATTTATTAGTGGTAAGATAATCTCTGATTACCTAGATCACGCTGCATTTGCAAATAGAACTGAAACTGATTCTGATTATGCACTTCTAGTTGGTGGAGACAGTGCAGCGCCAGAAAATGAAGCAACCCTAAGAGTTGCAACTACATCTGGTGGTCGTGTTGGTATTAACGTAACCAATGCTGAACTAGACAGAGCACTAGTTGTTGATGGTGAGTCAAGATTCACTGGTGATGCTAGATTCCAAGAGGATATTGAAGTCCATGGTGGCGGCGGTGCTAATACTGCTGAAATTAGAACAGATATTACCTCTGGTCAGTTTAACTTCTTAATGAACAGCACTTTTGTTGGTGCTGCTAACTCAAGTGGACTGAAAGTTGCTGGTTGGGTACAAAATATTGAAATTGGTAATGAGACTGCTGATGAGCAATATGTCAAAGTTGGCACTAAGTCTCTTAACAGCAATATCTTTATTGGATCCACTCCAGATACACCTATCGGAAATGTTTCTAAGATTGAGATTGGTGGAGCATATAATAATAATGAATCACAGTCTTACACTGAGATCAAAACCAAGTCTCTCAAGGTTAATGGTGACTTCCAGTTAGGAACTAGACGCACTATTACAGATTCGGTAAGACTATCTACTACTGCTGGTACAGTTAGCTTCTTCTCTGACTCTGGTTCTGCATCTACTATTAACTTCGGTCTTAATGCATCTGAAGTTAACATCGCTGGTCAGGGTGGTAAGACTACTATTAACAACCAGTTAGAAGTTATTGCATCTGCTAAGTTTAATGGCAATATGCATATGTGTGGTGGACTTGCATCCTTCGCATTTAATGCATCTAGAGGACAAAGCGGAACAACAATTTCTGCACACGCTGATGGTGTTATTGTTCCACAGGTTCAGTTCAATAAGAACATTGATATCTTAAATGTTCTCCGTCTTGCAACTAGCGAGGATGGATATAACCAAGTTGATACTGCTGGTGCTGGAAACTGGGGTGGTGCTTCTTATCAGGGTGATCAAAGTATTGGATTGCCAGTTCTAAGTGGTAATGAATTCTATCTACCTCTGAAGAACAAACCAGAAGATGGTGATGGAGATCCATACTTCACTGAGAATGATTATATTATTGTTGATAGTCCAGTAGTTACAACCACTGGATATCCAGAATTCTTGAGAGTTGTTGAGTTAACCTCAATCAATACTGCGCCATACTACATTAAGGTTGAGCGTAAACCTTTCGGCACATTTACTGGACAGATAGATACACACCCAGATACAACACCAATTTATAAGGTTAACGTACAGTTTGACTCTACATGGACTGAACAGGCACTAGATGCTGATGGTCCTGAAGACAATGTATATCTCGCAGAGTTTGGTGGTGATCTAAACATCAATGATTATGTAATTATTGACCGTGAAGACAATGATGGTGATGGCGTCTTTGATCAAGGTGAAGTCCTTAAGGTTCTAACATCACTTAACCAAGAAGTTCAGAAGTTTAGAATTTCTGACTGTGGAGATCCAGATAATGATGTCTTCATCGTTGATTCTACTACTGGTGATACTTACATCGGTGGTGAAGTAACAATTGAGAACTCAGTTAACATTAATGGTGGTTGCTCTACTACAGATAGAGGAACGATCACTGGTAATCTTACACCTGCTGCTGGATCTGTTCTAGTAGATACTATCACCAACGTTAGTGCTACTGATATTGCTAAGGTTAAAGTTAACGATGTTGTTAAGTTTGAAACTGGCGGAGTCAATGCAGATCTGTTCGGTAATACTAGAATCAGCGAGATTGGAACCAACTTCATTAAACTCACAAAGAACATTGTTTCTGATTCAGCTCTAACAAATGTAGTATTCCGTGTTACTAAGAACGAAGAGTTTATCATTACTAATGGCAAAGAGCAGAATACTCTTTACTTTGATACATGCAGTGCTGCTCTTGAAATTGGTAACCAAATCAGAAGAATTGATATTAGCAGAATTCTTCCTGGAGCACAAGCACCTGCAGATACTGTAAGTGAGTACAGTGGAAGTGAAGAAGATCAAAAAATCCATTCTTATTGGGTTGATCCTCAGACAATCAACGCAAATGGTCCAGTCACTACATTAACTGCAACAGCTAACACTGGTCCTATTTCTGGATCTGTCTATCTGAGTGTTGCTGAATTAGGTCTTGGATCTGGTAGATTTGCTGCTGGTGATTTAGTTCTGGTTGGTAACACATCTCAGATCAATGCTAAAGGAACAACTGGAACTGATTGGGAAATCATGGAAGTTGTGGTAGTTGATACCACCTCAAATATTTTAAGATGTCTTCCTGGTCAAGAGGGTACAACTGCAAATGCATTGACAACTTACCCAGCAACTACAACCAGTGTTGTTAGAATTCTAAAACATCCTATGGTCTCTGCAATGCTTGACATTGAAGAGAGAACTCGCGAGAACACTCCATATGTTTCTGTAATCATTGATAAAGGACAGATTGTTCAAACAAAACTTGATTACACAAACTTTGTAAGAATTACCAGTGCATCTGATGCAAATGGTAAGTTCTACCTTGTTAACGGAGGTTTACTAGGAAAATATCATACACCAGTCATGGATGAAACACTCCAAGATGGTAACGTTACTACTAGAATCGGTGATCTAGTTCTTAACAAGGACTTCACCATGTATGGTGGTAACCTTACTATCAAGGATTCCGTTTCCAAGACAAATATCTTGAGACTTGTTAATGATGACGGTCACGCAGATCACTCAGGATCTATTTACTTTGATGCAGGTGTTATTGGTAGAGGTAATATTACTCTTTATCCAGCATCTTGCCCAGAGAACGTAGTTCAGGATGCACAATCTTGCGATCCATCATTCAAGGTTGATGTATTTGGTAATGGTTTAATTGGTAATACTTGGTCAGTTGTTGGATCTCCACAAGAATCTCCACCAAAAACACCTAAATTATCTGTTGAAAATCTAGGTACTAATGGTGCTGATAAGTTCGTAATCAACCAAGATAATTCTATTGATGCATTTGGTATTACTAATTTCTACACCACTAGTGGCGGTAGACATGCCAGATATGTATCTACTGGATCTGATGCAGATGATAAGAATCTACAATCTAATGTTACTTACTTTGTTAATGTAACTAATCAAGATGAAATGATTCTATTCTTACCAGAGAATGCTCAAAGTGGAGATAGAATTGAAATTATTGAGGTTGGTGGAAATCTAACGTATGATACATCTCTAGTAATTAGAGCATTAGGATCTCAAGTTAGAGTTCAGGGTGATAGTTCAGGAACAACAATTGGATTGGGTGGATCCACTCCATATAATTCTGGTGAACTAGTCGTACAAACACCAAACGCAGCGTTTACCTTGATCTACCTAGGATCTACAGATTCACAAGGAACAATTGTTTCTTCTTCTGTAACTGGATGGTGGCTCAAGGAGGTTTGATAAATGGCAAATTACGGTAGAATAAAATCAACAAAAATCGCCCCAATTGGTACAATTATGCCATGGGGCGGTGGTTCAGCGATTGGAGAAAGCGAAGATAATATACCAAGAGGTTGGATTATATGTAATGCTGCTACTCAAGTATTGAATGCTGCAGATTATCCATTACTTGCTAAAGTTATGGGAAATACATATGGACCATTTCCTGAAGCAACTGATACTACATCAGTTATTGGAGTTAATTTTGGTATCGTGAATCCTTTTCCTTATAATCCAGATTCTGATAGTGATCGTCATGATGCATCAAAGCATGTAGATCAGTTTGCATTGCCTAATTTGAATCAGGTTGCATTGGTTGATATTGAAGCTTCAAGATTGCCAACCGATGCTCTATTAGAATTAGGAACATATATTAGTAAGAATGGAAGTGAGGGTGATCTACCAGATACAGAACCAAAGTCTGATGTTGATGTTACTTTTACAGTAGAACCATCTGATAACCTTGCGGGTAGAATTACTGGTATTACATTATCAGATCCAATTTACAATGATACCGTATATGTTTTACCGAGAAAACTTGGTAATGACCATACTCCAGCACATACACATAGACCAGCTACTGATAGTGAGTTTGATAAATTTACAGGTGTACAACCACTTGCTAATCCATTGATGGAATTCCAACCAGGAACTGGACTACCTGATAATCCTGGTAAGATTACTAGTATCACGGCAATTGGAAACAGAGGTACTAATTCTCCTCCACATACATTTTTACGTGGAGAACGTGATGTTACGTGGTTTGATGAAAATGATGGTGGATTAACTGTCCCAGTATTAGACAAAAAGGTTAATATTCCATTTAATATGGCACTTGTACCACTACCTCCAAATGGTGATAGAGACATACCTAAACAGGGTAAGATTGAGGTTTCATATAAAGATAATCATTTAGCAGTTGAAGCTGTGCAAACGCAAGCACATACAGGAGCATTCCCTCCTGCAGGAAGATATCAGGGAAGAAGAAACTATTATCCATCTCCAGATGTTCCTGACTATCACAGAGGAGAAGATATGCCACAGGCATATGTAAATGATCCTCCATTTGTCGTAGGAGAACCACAACCAATTGCCTTGGGTGTTACAGATACATTTGCTTCAACTCTAGATCATGAGTCTGATCGTTGGCTAGATAGTGCATTAAAGTCGCATACTCATGATGCAATGGAGTTAACGATGAATCGTGGAAGTCTTGCCATACCAACAACGGTATTGGTTAATAATGTCTCCACGGGTACTACAGCTCCTGTTAGTGTTGATACCGCGTTGACAATTGCAATCAATCCAAACACACCATCACTAACGATGATGTACATTATTAGGGCATTCTAAAATGGCAGTATTCTATAATAGAGAAAGGGGGAAGTTGGGGTCTCTCACAGGAACTATCATATCATTTGCTACTCAACTTCCCACTAATGAACCTAAAGATAATGCGGAATTGTTACCTGCAGGTTATCTAAGATGTGATGGTAGTGTACTATTTGCTTCTGAATATCCTTTGCTGGCGGCAGTTTTAGGAGTCGGTGACTCTTGTCGTTACAAAAAACCAGATACTATATTAGCAAACAATGAGTTTCAATTACCTGACTTAAGAAGCAAACATATTAGGGCAACAACTTCTGCTAATATTGGTTTGTATAATGATCTATATGTAAATGATGTTAATGGTAATCAGGTTATAAAAGCTGGTGTAGCATTGGATGTAATTCAAAACATTCCAAGTCCATTTAAACTAACATATAATGGAGAGTTTTATATCCCACCACAAACTCAGGATTTGAGAGGAGAACCATCATTCTCACTTGAAACTGGTGCATATACATTTGAAACAGGTGTCTCAAATAACATGTTCCAACCTCACTTGCATAGAACCACAACTAGTCGTGCAAGACAATATGATAGAGCTGGAAATCATTTTGGTTCAACCCAGAATAATTCTATTAGATCTATGTCTTCACTTAATGTTTGTCAGTGGTGGTCAAATACTAGACAAGAACTTTGCTACTGGCAAATAACAACAGCATCAGCAAAAACTAGAAGTGGAGTTGGACCAGGGCAAAATGATGTATCTACAGTTCCTATTGGACCACCTAATGAAATCAACCAGTATGGTGCATGTTGGTTTGCTTGCGGACAGTTTACCACTCAAGGATATTGTCTGTGGCCTGAAACCTCTAATTGCCCTGGCAACGGAACTGTAGATGATAAAGAATGGAATATCAGATTAGAATCTGATTGTGGCGTAGGTAATGGTAGAGAAGGAGATACTACTACATTTGGTACAGTAACTTATGATCCAACCTGGACAGTTGATTGCGTATGTCCATTGAATGTAGGTTGTCCAGATGGTATTGATACTGATTTCGTAGATTCTTCTACCTTGAGAAACTTTTCTGGGATGGGATCAAATGTACCATTTACAATGTTAGATGAAGAGTATTATCCTACAGGATATGGATCGGTATCTAACATATCAACTTTATCTGGTGATTTTGGAGATGAAGGAATTCATAGACATAGAATACCAGTTGAAGCAGATGATCCACATACGTATCAAATGGTGACTAGAGCAGCACAAGCAAGAGCTGATACTGGTCTTGATTCTCAAATTGTTATTGACATTAATAGTGAAAAAAAGGCGGATAAATACATACAGCCTTACATTGTAACGGAATACCTAATTAAGTTCTGATGGCAAATTATAGATCTACTCTTCCAAATTTTTATTCCGACAAAGGAGGATCGTATGTTAGTATTGGTGCTATCGTCCCAGTATTAGTAGACAGTAATTCTGACGCGACTAATAATTTACCAACACAAGATCCACATTATTCTTATCGTGGATATTTGTATTGTGATGGTAGTAAGTATTCTATTAAAGATTATCCATTATTATATGAAAGCATAGGTAACGAATACCTACAAAGATCTGGTGCTAATGGTAATGAAAGAATTTCTGCAAATGCTATCATTCAAAATGCAGCAAACTTTGGTCAACCAGGAACAGTACATAGAACTTTTGTGAATGGCGGCAATGTATATGCAGAAATTTATGCTAGACCAATAGTTAAACCCAATGGACAAACAACATATGATAGAGTAGTTCCTAGTAATGCAACATTATCATTTCGTGAGTTAGGTGATTTTCCTGGTTCTAGAACTTGGCGTAAAGCAGTAGCACCTTACTCCTCTCTTTGGAGTGAGTTCATGAAGTCATACTCAGTATACGTATCAACGAATCAATCGTTGGGTGGAATTGCTCATACTTATACTGGTGCTGTCGTTGATATTGCTACAGGTGGTAATTATAAAATTCAGTACGCAACTGATAATACAGGCAGTATAACATTTAATGGTACTACTTATACTAGTGCTTCTTCATTTCAAGATGGTCAAGACATCACAGTAGATTTAGGAAATGTTCCTGCTGGATCATATCCATTTTCATTTACTGTTACCAACGCTGGTGGTGAAGATTGGGGTAATAATCCTGGTGGTATTGCTATTAGAATCTATAATGATTCTAACAATGTAACTGTATGGTCAACCGTAAATAATGTTGCTAATACTTCATCATCTGGTGTAGTTCAAGAAAATAAAGAATATAAATTATTATATGCTAGTTTCTATCAGAATCTGGCAGAAAGAAATGATACTCATGTTTATAGACTTCTTGTAAACTATGATCCTGCCGATAATACCACAGGAACTCCTGGAGCAACTGTAACATGGAATATTAGTTCATCATCAGTATTAGCATCACCAGATTCACTTAATGATCTTGGTATTGCTCATTATGGTACAGTACCTGCAGTTGATCCTGGTACTTATGATCCTATAACTGGTGGTGGATACCCAACAAATTTCACTCAATACGCAGATCAGGGTGCTCGTAATGATACGATGCAGATCTCTTGGGGTAATTTATTTGGAATGCCTGCTGGTGTTAGTGTAGATACCTATGAAGTTTACTTAGAAGACTTATCAATTCAATCATTTGTGTTGTGGAATATTAAAAATATTCCATCCTCAAAACAAGGATTAAATGTTAACGAACCACTTCCCGCTGGTGTAACAAAACTATCCAACAGTGTTGAGCAACAATCAATTGGGTCTAGTCCAGATTGGGTTAATAATGGATACTCTGGTCCACAACCTCCAACAGGTGAAAAGCATAAGTATAGACTGCATGTTATTGCAAATCTAACTAATCAGCAAACCTTAGTTACTCACATGGATTTTGCTGCTGGATCTGGTCAGTTAATTCCTGATTATGGATCACCAGCATATACAGATAACTATGATATTATTGGAACAGGATCTGGAATTAATGACAGTAGTTTAAATATTAATATTGCAAATCTAACAAACAAACCTGTAATTAGAATCAGAAAAGGATTTGAATTATCTGACTACCCATATATTCTAGGTGACTTTAGAGTTCCTGATTATAGAGATAGAAAACTAATTGGATATGGTGAAGGTGTAGAAGGAGCTGGTAGTCCACTGGTAGGTGATAGAATCACCATGAATATTGGTGATATTGGTGGACAATGGTATATTCCGACAGATACATTAGAATCTCCTCTAGAATTTTATGAAATCAGTGATGTTGTTACCACTGGATATAGTGATGTAACAGCAGACATTAGTGCATATGCTATTGGAGAGAAAACATATAGAGTAGGACCTACAGAAGATTATATCTTTGCACGTCCTGCACAGCATAATCATTATATTTTGGGAAGTGTTGTTCTAGAGAGAACACTTGCAACTCTTGGAGGTGTAGATAAGTATACTACATCATATATAAACTACAATGGTTCTGTTCTTGAATTTGTTCCTGGTGGTCCTTCTGGTGATGGTGGTGCAATAGGTCACTCTCACGGTTTATTAGGTTCAAGACCCAGCAATGCAAATATTGCTACCTATGGTAATGTTGAGGGTGTTGGTCAAAAGAAACCATCAAATGCTTTACCAGATAAGGTGTATGCAGTTGATGACCCTGCATTCATTGACATGACTTTTGACTATAATGATATTTTTCTTACGGAATGGGGTAATGGTCAGGGTGAGACTGGTGGATTCGCTAATCCTGGACTAGAAAACGCAAGATATGCCTCATATTCTAGTTTGGGGACAACATTACAGGATGATTTGGCAGTTGATAGAGGTCTTGTATTTGATATAGACTGTACCAATTACACAAAATTGTTTGTTCTTGCAATTGCAGGTAATGATCATAATGGTGGAGAACGACCTAATAATCCTGGTGAAGGATTAAGATTAATATGGCCAGATGGTAGTGAGGTTAATCTTTTACCTGCTAAAGGCGATACATCATTAAGTTTTGATGAATATGATGCAGCATATGCATTCTGGAAGAGATTAGTAGTTGATATTCCACCACAATATCAAACTGCTAATGTTAGAATTGATTTACACCAAAATGTTGAGAATGCTCCTTATACGGAATTTCGGGGAAGTGACGAAGAATCGCAGGCAATGGATGCTGCAAACCCTAATGCTTATGATAGTATTGCAGTTGCACAAGTTGGACTAACAGGTGGCACAATGCCAAACGTAGAATGGGATGGATGTTATAACTATGACATTACAACACCTCCAGTAGTTCCAATTGCTTCTCTTACCAGTAATGGTACATTCATGGATATCGTTACAACTAATGATCATGGATTTGCTGTAGGAGATGCTGTCATCGTTGCTTTAACCAATACTTTTGATGGTACGTTTACAGTATTAGAAGATGGTTTCTCTAATAATCAAGTTAGAGTACAACCTCAACCTCCTATAGCTGCTGGAAGTTATAATGGTGGAACAATCAGAGAAGCTGGTGGATATTTCTTAGAACAAACAACTAACTTGACACCTAGAGTTTGGGTTGTTAATAACTTAACAACAATTGGTGGTAAAGATATTATTGCATCCGAAGCAGATCTTGGAAATGAAATATACAATCAATCTATTAACAGTGGAAGCTTAAATGTTCCTGCACGTCCTAATAATAATGCAAATGTAAGTGGTTATGAAGTAACTCTACAAGCTCCTGGTGGTGGAGGAGGTGGATCCTTCGGTGGTGGTGGCAATGGTGGAACTGCAAGTGCTACTCTAACAGTTGATGGTGTCAACTATACTATCACTGCTGGTGGTGGTCAAGGTGGTTCTTCTGGCAACGGTGGCGGTGGAGCAGGTGGGGGAGGAAATTATTCTATTCCTGCTGCTCTGTTAAATGATGATAGATTTCTGTTTGAAGTAACAGAAAATGGATCTTCTGGATCTGGTACAAATGGTGGACAAGGTGGCGGTGCCGCAGGTGGTGCTGGTGGTGATGAAGACAGTATGCAATCAGGTAGCACCAATAGATCTTTTAGTAGCAGTAGTAGTTTTAATCCCACATCTGTAGTTCCTAGTGGCGGCACTGTAACGAGCGTATATGCAGATATATCTGGTGGTGCTGGTGGTAATGGACCTAGCAATGGTCAGGCAGGATGTAATACAACTGGTGGTACTGGATCTCGTGGTAGAAGAGTAACTGGAACCATATCCACAGTAGGAACTTTATATTTTACAATTGGACAGAAGGGTGACAACGGCAATAACGTTCATGGTGGATCTACAGTAGAAAGTACTACACAAGGTGGTTCTGGTGCTGCTCAAGGTGGTACTGGTGGACGTGGTGCATGGGGTAACGGTGGATCTGGTGGTGGTGGCGGTGGTGCTACTCAACTTTCTAGTGGTGTTGGTAACCTTATGGGTGCTGGCGGCGGCGGAGGCGGCGGCGGTAACGGCGGCGGAAACAATGGTGGTTCTGTCACTGACCCATGTTGGACTGGTGGCGCTGGTCTTGGACCATCACAAGGACTTTATGCAGCTGCTTCTATCGGTTTCACTGGAGGAAATGCAGGTGGTACTGCTGGTTGCACCGCTGGTGGCGGTGGCGGCGGTGGTGGTGGTGCTGGTCCTAATGGTGGTGGTAACGGTGGTGCTGGTGGTGTTGCAGGTGCTGGACACGTTAACACTGGTTCTGGATCAGGTGGTTCTGCAGGTAGATCTGCTGTGAATAGTAATTATGTTTCTGGTTATTCTGAATCTTCTGGTTCTAGTGGCAATGGATATGTTAATTTTACAGTTAACTATCAACAACCAGTTGATAACCCAGATGGTGGTGGCGGTGGATCAGGATCTAAAGTATATTTCAAATATACAGGTGATCCTACTGATATTGCTTGTTCAGTTGGATCGCCTGGCAACGGTGGATCTGGTGGTGGCGAAGGTGGAGCTGCTGGCACTGTTACAGTAGTTGTGTATGAAACAATTGAAGGTGATGATAATGTAATTGGAACTACATCTCCTGCTGGTGTTTACTATGAGGTTCCTAACTTCCCATCAAATACACCAAACTTCCCAGCAACTCCAAATACAATTGGTGGTGCTATATGGCATTCCTCAAGTGCAGGAGTTAATGTAGTTACTGCAACAGGAACTAACTTCCCAATTGCATCAACACTAAGTGGAGGAAAAGCGACGAGATATGTATTGTTTAGTGGTAGTGGAAGTAGATTCTTACAATTAGGACCACTCAATTTAACAAACGTAAATCAAGCAACATTTACTGTTATTAAAGGAAATAATAATAATGGTGGTGATGCTCCTGAAGAAGGACTCTTCGTGTACTATAAAACTTCAGTTGAAGCAACTTCTGAAACATTATTAGCACAAGTTGCTGGACCTACTGTTAGTGAAAGTGGATATGCAAATTATTCCATTCCAATTGATGAGAATAATAATGCTAGAGCTAATGGAATTTATTTGATTCTTCGTCAAAATCGTCCAGAGGGGACAGGAGATAATGATGATGCAGGATCAGGAGATACAAATGATAACTGGGCGTTAGCACAGTTTGGATTTAATTATGATCCGTTTACAGAACAGATTTTTGTACCATCAGTGGATGCTAATTTACCTAGTAATCTAGGTGACTGTGGTCCTGATGATGGAATTGATCGCCTTAGAAGAACAGTTACTGCAGAAAAGAGTAATATGAGATTTACTGATGGACAATTCCAATTATCTTCATCCACTCCAATATCTGTAACTGCTTCAGCACGAGTAGAAGAGACTATACCTCTGATTACAAGGTATCATAGATCAAAATACTTGATTAAGGCATTCTAGATAAATACTTCACGCACTCAAAATTATCCAAATGTCAAAAGCTTTATTGACTTTGAATGCCTTTGATAAGACGATTAATTATAAAGGTATTTCAAAAACTATTAATGATGATTTTTGGGAGAGAGAAATTGCTCCCATTATCACACCTGTGTGGGATACTCCTAAGGACAGGTTGGAGTTATTTGTGTACAAAGAGGATAAAACCTGTTTGGTGCAAAGAAATAAGTATGTAAGAAACTTTAAAACCAAAGAAGGCAAGTGGGTATCTTACGAGTTTGATCCAGATGCAATTCGTGACTTCTCATCAGTTGATGATTTGTATAATAGTATATCTGAGAAATTTATTCAATATAAAGAGATTGGTGAAGAGGAGTATGAAAGAGCACTCCAACAACAGTTTAGAGCAGATGCTACATTAAATTGGGACAAGGTAAAATTAGTTAGAAAATTCTTACTAGATGAAACTGATTGGACTCAAGTAGAGGATGCACCAGTAACAGCAGAAGAAAAAGTACTATATCAAAAGTATAGAACATATCTACGTGAATTGTTTAATCAAAATCAAGTAGAACTACCATTTGATGTATGTTTTCCAATCACTCCTAAAGAATACTTACATAGAAAGACACTAGACATCTCATCAGTTAACACCGAAGCACTTGGTGATCAGGGTGTTAATGAGGAGTATTTGTTCAGTGAATTTCATTTCTGGAAACTAACATCTCCTGCTGTTAATAGTTTTGCACAAAAGATGACACTTTATATGACAATGAAGTCCATCTTGGACGAAGATTCTAGAGTATCTGGTGTGAGACCAGTCAGAAAATTCAGGCATCAAGCTATAAACTTAAATCATGAAGATGGTACTCTTAGAGAGAAGACTATAGATGAGGTAGGTGCATCTCATCCTGGAGTAGATGCAGAAGCATACATAAGAGCTTTATTAACAAGAATTGAAAACGGAGAGGTCTGATGTTAGTATCAATGAACCCAGAGCGACTATATGAATTAGTTGCATATTATGCGAAAGCAGAAGACAAGTACATCCTAGTCATTGATAACACTGACTGGTGCTACCTCTCATCGGAGAAACAGCAAGAAGTTTTAAACTTCTATGATGATATTATTGATGAGGATGAAGTGCAAGAGATATTTTCAAATACACTGACATTCTATAAATTTGATACCCAAACAGTTGCTATTGATACTGCACGTGGATGGTTCCCTCTGCTAAAAGAGTTGGAAGATACTGATTTCTTTGTTGAGGCATATGTAGTAACACCAGCAGGAGCTATTCCATACACAAACAAAGTTGCTGCTTCATGATATAATATAATTACATTTTGATGTGAAATGAGTCTACAGTATAACAGTCAGTTCTTTAGTTTTAGAAGAACTACCATCCCAAAAGATTTAATGGAGGATCTAGAGAATCATCTAGCATCTTCTACTTTAGAATTTAAAGATACCAGAGTAGTTGGAGCAAACTCTCCTGAAGAGGATATGTCTGCATATCTCTCCGATAGAAGAAGATGCAAAGGAGCAGTTGTTGAGAATGAAGATGTCATGAAGTTCATCTTCGCTCAATTTAATGAAGTAAATCCTGCTACTGATATTTGGCAATTTGATCTCTCATTCTTTGAGAATATTCAATATCTGAGATATGATAGTGAAGAAGATCATTTTGATTGGCATAATGATATGATGATGAGTGATGATAAAGTCAATTTAATGACACGAAAATTATCAATGACATTAATGCTCAGTCATAAAGAAGATTACACTGGTGGTGAGTTTGAATTTGCAAGCGTTCGTGCTGGTCAACTTAACACAAAAGAAATTAGTCTAGACTATGGTGATATATTAATATTTCCATCAATTATGGAGCATAGGGTCAAACCAATCACAAGTGGTGTTAGAAATGTGTTAGTAGCGTGGGCATGGGGACCACTATTCAAATGACCGAAATTATGAACGTACCTAATGAGTATGAACTGCATCACTTGCAGTTTCAAGCGATGATGCGTGAGCATGAAATCCCAACAGATGAACTAATGTATCTTGGTGAACGTGAGTACACTGAAGACTATGTTGCACATCCTGAGTTTCATGGTATGATGATGCACTGGTATCTCGTAGGAGGGGAGCATGAGGTCCCCATCTGCGACATCCAGTCTATTGACCGTGTTGATGAGGACTAATGTTTTCTGAACAATTGATTTCACTTGCGACTGAACGAGCACTGGGTCACCCCACACAAATACAATGTGATCTTTTTGAGGAGTTATATGAAACCTACATCAACGACTCAAATAGTTCCACTCTGCGCGAGCATATTGTTGCTCGTGTTGCTGGTTGTAACCCTTTGGCTGGTAAACTTGGTCGCGATGCAATCCACCCTGCAACAAATGTAGAGAAAGAAGTTAAACCAAAGAACTACACTGGTAAGACTACCAATGGTAGTGGTTGCTTCAAT
>MDTE01173038.1_pt1 | contig 15476 bp, 28 predicted proteins | sample 811231 | NCBI WGS metagenome assembly MDTE01 (sample SAMN05326651, study PRJNA326480) | marine metagenome | isolation source: seawater | place: Indian Ocean: Red Sea | collected 2010 | reverse complement strand
TTCCACTTCTGCCTCTGCTTCCACTTCTGCTTCCACTTCTGCCTCTGCTTCCACTTCTGCTTCCACTTCTGCTTCCACTTCTGCCTCTGCTTCAGGTGATTGCTCTCCTCTGTAATCTACAGTCTCAATCACAGCCATGGGCGCTCCATCGCCTTTTCTAGGCTCGAGCTGAGTAATACGCAGATACCCACCGGATCGATCAGACATCCTCACAGCTAGATCATCAAAAACATGCGCCACTACATCACGATCAAACAAATAGCTCAAAGCTTGACGCCGTGCATGCAAACTACCACGTTTACCTAAGGTAATTATCCGTTCAGCAAGAGGTCTAATTTCTTTAGCTTTTGCTGAAGTTGTAACAATTCGCTCATATCGAAAAAGATCAGTCACAAGGTTACGATATAGTGCTTTCCTATGAGCACTATCCCTTCCTAAGTGTCGACCAGACTTTCGGTGACGCATCTACTTAATCTTCATCATCTGCTGCTAAAAGCTCATCATTACCGGCTTCACGTAAGGCTGCCTTAAGCGCCTTACCCAAAGCGGATAAATCTTCATCACCTTGATCACTAAACCCAGAACTTGCTGTTGAAGAAGGAAGAATCGCCTGGATTCCTTCAGATGAAGGATCCGCAAATCCACCCGCGATAAGTTTTTCACGTAACTCAACAAAACTTTTCTCGCCGAAATTCCTTAAACTCAGCAACTCCCCCTTAGAATGCTCCACAATTTGGCCCACTGTGTTTATTCCACTGCGACGCAAAGCATTAAAAGTTCTGACAGAAAGCTCCAGAGTTTCAATTGGGGTATCGTCTTTTTCTTCAATTAGTTCCTCGACAACAGGAGGACTAAGCTCAGCTTCTAGATCAATTTTTGGTGCCTGCGGATCAGTAAAAGAACGGATTGCCAAGAATTGTTCAATTACAATATCGGAAGCACGACTAATCGCTTTGAGAGGCTCGATTGTCGCATCTGTCCAAATCTCCAAAACCAAACGCTCATGATTCGTCGACTGACCAACACGTACTTTCTCTATACGGAAATTACATTTCCTTACTGGGGAAAAGATGCAATCCACTGGTATCACGCCAATAGGCAAGCCCTCAACATCAGTAGCAGGCAAGTAACCATTACCTGACCGGACATGAAATTCCGCAGATATCTCCGCATCTTTCCCATCTAAAGTACCCAGATGTAAATCCGGATTTACCAGTTCATAATCTGGCGGAATTTGCAGATCTGCCGCAGTGATTTCCCCAGCACCTTTCTTGTTAAGCGAAAGGGTCCCTAGCTTTGAAGATATCGGTTTTAAACGGACCTCTTTTACATTGAGCAGAAACTCTATAGTGTCTTCCCGCATTCCTGGAATTGTTGAAAATTCATGCTGCACCTGATCTATACGGACTGAGCCAATAGCTACTCCATCAAGACTACTTAACAGCAATCTGCGTAGTGCATTTCCAACAGTTGTTCCATATCCAGGCTTAAGTGGTTCGGCAACAAAACACGCGTAGTCATCCGTCTGATCGCTAACACTAAATGTAGGTAGTTCAGGCGCTACTATCTCTTCAGAATAGTCATCTGAAAGTTCTTCAAGCGAATCATTGGTTATTGAGTCAGTTATAGACATTTAAAAAGCTCCTAGCGGGAGTAATACTCGATAATGACGTTTTCATTAAAGTTGTGCGTTTCGCCTCGAGCAACTAATGGAGGAGCCCCCACATTTGCACTCATAGCCGAAACATCTAGATTTAACCAATCAGGTATTGTTTTTGAAGCAACACCTTCCTTTAAAATTGCGAATACCTCACTGCGCTGTCCTCGCTCAGTAAATGCTACTGCGTCACCTTCACGAAGCATAATGGAAGGAATATCCGCTTTCTTTCCATTCAACGCAATTAGTCCATGCCTTACCATCTGACGTGCCTGATTACGCGAATTAGCAAAACCAGTACGATAAACAATATTGTCTAAACGACTTTCAAGTATACGAACGAGATTCGCACCTGAAACCCCAGGTTGACGTACTGCCTCGTTGTAATACCTCACAAACTGTCTTTCTAACAACCCATAGGTAGCTCGGGCTCGCTGTTTCTCACGCAACTGCAAACCTCTATCACTAATTTTTCGACGCCTTGTTGACCTAGGTCCAGGAGGATGTGGCCGCTTTTCGAAACTACACTTCTGTGTATAACAACGATCACCCTTCAAATAAAGCTTCTCGCCCTGACGGCGACAAAGACGGCAAACAGGACCAGTATAACGAGCCATACTAGACCCTTCTCTCTTTACGAGGTCGGCATCCATTATGTGGCAACGGAGTCACATCTCGAATAGCAGTCACACTTAGGCCAGTAGCTTGGAGCGCACGCACAGCAGCCTCTCTGCCACTGCCAGCACCTTTCACATATACCTCAATGGTTTGCATACCATTATCCATGGCTTTCCTTGCTGCAGTCTCTCCTGCAAGTTGCGCAGCAAATGGGGTACTTTTACGCGAACCTTTAAAACCATTTGCACCCGATGATGACTGAGCAATTACATTCCCATTAGGATCAGTAAGAGTTACTATTGTGTTATTAAATGAACTCTTCACGTAAGCGCGACCACGGGGAACAGATTTTTTCTCACGTTTTTTAGGCATTCATTTACCGTCCTAAGTTGTAGCAGTTGCACGGCGACGACCAGCCACTGTCTGTCGCTTTCCACGCTGCTGTCGCGCATTAGTGCGAGTACGTTGACCACGCGTTGGCAAATTCCTACGGTGACGTTGGCCACGGTAGCAATTTATTTCCATAAGCCGGGTTATATTCTGACGCACTTCACGTCGAAGATCGCCCTCAACCTGATAGTTATTTTCAATAAATTCCCGGATACGTACAAGTTCAGCATCTGTAAGATCGCCTGCCTTAGTATCGAGAGAAACATCTGTAGACGAAAGAATTGTCTGGGACCTTTTAAGTCCTATTCCATGTATGTACGTCAACGCGATCTCTACACGTTTTTCATTCGGAACATCAACACCAGAAAGACGAACCATTACTTACCTTTTTCTCCTACAATCCTTTATCCTTGGCGCTGCTTGTGCCTTGGATTCTCACAAATAACTCGCACACGCCCATGCCTTCGTATGATTTTGCATTTATCACACCTTCGTTTCACAGAAGCACGGACTTTCATATCACATAAACCTCTCTACTATTATAAACATCACGGAAGAGTAAGGACTTCAGCTTCCTGACCCTCTCGAATAGCAATAGTATGTTCGAAGTGGCATGATAACGTACCGTCTGCAGTCCTTACCGTCCAGCCATCTTCACACTCATAAGTCTCAGGAGCGCCTACATTTACCATCGGTTCAAGAGCCAAAACTAGACCATGTCGTAAACGAGGTCCCTTGAACGCCAATCGGTAATTCGGCACCTGAGGCTCTTCATGCATTTCTCGGCCAACACCATGACCAACATAATTTGTAACAATGGAGTAATTAGATGTAGATGCCAAAATAGATTCCTCGATAGCAGTACAAATATCATTTAGGTGATTTCCGGTCTGCGCCGCTTTTATACCTGCAAATAAAGATTCCTCTGTTACTTTCAATAAATTTTTTGCTTCGTCTGATATTTCACCAACTGGAACTGTTATAGCAGAATCCCCAACAAAACCTTTGTAAGTTGCTCCTAAATCGAAGGTAACTATGTCACCTTCGTTAAGAACACGATCTGCAGGAATACCATGAACAAGTTCATCATTCACACTTGCGCAAACATTTGATGGGTACGGGGGGAACTGGGGACCAGGCTTGTAATTGCGAAAGGTTTCAATTGCACCACGACGCTTAAATTCTTCCTCTACAAAAGATTCGATTTCTAAAATATTAACGCCTGGCCGAACCATCTCACGAATCTGCTGAAGTGTTTGGCCAACTATCTGACCGGCCTCCCTCATAATTTTGACTTCGTCATCAGACTTAATAATTATGGTCACAGTTGTAACACTCCCAAAAGATCAGCAGTAACTTCATCCAACCCACGTGTCCCATCAAATTCACTTAGCAAACCAGCATCTTTGTAGTGGTCAATTAGCTCAATTGGAGGTTTCATAGTCTCCAACCTGCTACGCACTACATCAGGCTGATCATCATCTCTCTGATAAAGCTCACCGGAACAGGAATCACAAACCCCCATTTTTTCTGGCGGATCATTTTTTTCATGGTAAACAGCTCCACATTCCCTACATAGCCAACGACCACTTAACCTAGCAACAAGCTCATTATCTGGAACGGAAATTAGCAATGCGTGCATAATAGAGTCCCCACGGTTGGCAAGTGCATCATCTAAAGCTTTCGCCTGAACAAGATTGCGCGGAAAACCATCAAACATGGCCCCAGAAACAGCGTCACTACGATTGATTCGCTCTAGAATCATTTGAATTGTTACCTCATCTGGAACAAGCTCACCTTTATCCATAAAAGTTTTTGCTAAAACACCCAACTCTGTCTCATTTTTTACATTTTCTCGAAACATGTCACCCGTCGATAGATGAAGCAAACCGGTACCATCTGCAATACGTTGCGCTTGGGTCCCTTTACCTGCACCGGGAGGGCCTAATAAAACAATAAACATTAGTTGATAAACCCTTCATAATTTCGCATAACCAACTGCGATTCGAGCTGTCTCATAGTATCCAACACTACAGCTACTACAATCAGGAAACCCGCACTCGAAATAGTCATTGCCTGAACATTTGTCGCTAACCCTATAAAAAATGGAGAAATCGCAACGAGGCCCAAAAACAACGCACCTCCCCAAGTAATACGCGTGACTACTCTTAGAAGATATGCTTCTGTTGGTGGACCTGGTCTAATACCAGGAATAAACGCTCCTTGCTGTTGAAGGTTTTTCGAGATGTTCTGCTGCTGATATTGAATAATTGTATAAAAAAACGTGAAAACTAAAACTAACCCAAAGAGAACTGCCCAATATAGGCCTTTTCCGCCACCACCTCGACCTCCCTGGAACTGATCTATAAAAAAGTTTGCCACGCTTTCAATCCATCCACCCGCACTTACAAAATAACCTGCCACCACCGCCGGAAGAATCATGATTGAGAAAGCAAAAATCAAAGGAATCATCCCGGCCATATTCACTTTTAGAGGAATGAAACTTTGACCTTGTTGACGATACATGCGGCCACCACGAAAAGAAGAGCGTGCATACTGAACTGGTATTCTTCGTTGAGCTTCTTGGAAGAATACTATGAAAAAAGTTAGCGCTAAGGCAATGATCACAATCGCTGCTATCGCAATAATTGAGGACGTTGAAATATTGGGGATAAGTCCAGGCAAAGTAGCAACAATACCTCCAAAAATAATAAGCGAAATACCGTTACCAATACCATTTTCTGTAATTAACTCACCCAACCAAACCAAAAACATAGTTCCCGCGGTGAGGGTAATTAACGTTGCAACTGTACTAAAAACATCATTCTCAAAACCAAAACCCTGTATAACAGGTACGTTGCTGTTACTGTTTATAAAAATTATTTGGCCATAACCCTGTACAAGAGCTAAAGGAACCGCGAGCCAATGCGTATAAAGTTGAATCCGGCGTCGGCCCTGTTCACCCTCCTCCGATAGCGCACGTAGCCTACCCACTAATGGGGTCAAAATATTCATTATGATCGACGCCGTGATAAATGGATATACACCGAGAGCCGCGACACTAAGATTTTGTAATGCCCCACCAGAAAAAATACTCAGAAAATCTAGTACCGCATTACCCTCGAAGGCTGCAGAGAGGGCATCCCTATCTACATTAGGAACAGGAACATGAGCAACAAATCGAAAAACCAAAAGCATTGCAAGTGTAAAAAGTAACTTTTTCCTTACGTCCGGCTGTCTAAAAGCATCCACCATTGCCTGGAACAACTGTGGACGATTGGACTCAGTTGCCGATCTAGTTGCCATATAGTTTGGTCAACCCTTTCAATTTAATCGCTTTCACTGCTTTCGGTACTACTGAGCACCTCTTGCCCGTTTTGAGCATCTAGCAAGCTAATTTGACCACCAGCAGATTCGACTTTCTGACGAGCAGCAGCACTAATCTTATGGGTAGAAATATTTAGAGGGTGAACTAAATCACCTCCTGCAAGAATTTTCACTGGCTGCCTAAGATGTCGTAATACGCCAGAAGCAAGCATTGATTCTGGTGTCACAGTATCACCAGAATCAAAATGTTCAGACAAGGTGCCTAAATTAACAGGCTGGTACTCCGTCCTCCACTTGTTATTAAAGCCTTTTAATGTATGCATCCGACGGATAAGTGGCATTTGACCACCCTCAAATCCTGGGCGTACGCCGCCGCCTGAGCGAGAATTTTGCCCCTTTAAACCCCGGCCTGCATAGGTGCCCCGGCCTGCAGAATTACCTCTTCCTGCACGTGTCCTCGTTTTAGTAGAACCACGAGAAGGGCGTAGTTCATTTGCCTTCAAACTCATGAGCCTTCACCTCCATCAACATCAATTAGATGCGCAACTTTAGATATCATCCCACGAATAGCAGGGTTATCATCATGTTCAACAGTTTGATTAAGCTTTTTTAAGCCCAATTTTTTTATTGTTTCTTTCTGACTACGGTGATATCCAATAGCACTTTTTTTCCAAGTTATCAAAATTCTTCCCATACTATGAAACCTCAGCCTCATTAGTCTTTTCAGAATGTTCTGCTTGAGGTTCTTCGTCCTGACCCTGCTCTTTCTGAGCAGCAATAATAGCGAGCCTTCGCTCTCTTGCACCTCTGGGATCTTGTAAAGAAGTGAGACCTTTCATCGTTGCCTTTGCCACATTTATAGCATTTCGACTACCTAAAGATTTTGTTAAAACATCACTTATCCCAGCGGTTTCCATAATGGCACGGACTGCTCCACCAGCAATTACACCCGTTCCATGGCTTGCCGGTTTCATGATCACTTTTGCCGCACCATATCTAGCCAATGTTTCGTGCGGGATAGTACCTTGATCCATTGAAATTTCTACAAGGTCTCGACGCGCCAACGCAGAACCTTTCCTAATTGCATCGGCAACCTCATTAGCTCTACCTAATCCAAGACCTACAGTTCCTTTGCCATCACCAGCAACAATAAGGGCTGTGAAACTAAAACTTCGGCCACCTTTCACAACTTTAGCTACACGGTTGATGTATATGACCTTCTCAATCATTCCATCTTCTTCTGATTGTTCGTACTGACCCATTTAAAACTCCAATCCAGCTTCACGAGCAGCTTCCGCTAAAGCTTTAACTCGACCATGGTATTGATAACCAGCACGGTCAAAAACAATAGTCTCTATGCCATTAGCTTGAGCACGTTCAGCAATAGATTTTCCAACTAAACTAGCTCTATCCACTTTCGTTATTGCTTGTTCCGCAACAACGCTTGCGTCTCGATCACTAGCAGATGCGAGGGTTCGCCCACTCGTATCATCAATTATCTGTGCATATATATGGATAGAACTACGGAAAACATTTAAACGAGGCCGCTCAGCCGTACCACGAATACGCTTACGAACTCGAGTCTTACGGCGTCGACGAGCCTGCTGGCGACTTTCCTGCACCATTACATACCAACCTTTCCAGCCTTACCTGCCTTACGTCTCACATACTCACCCAAATAACGAATACCCTTTCCCTTGTAGGGTTCTGGAGGTCTAATCTTACGAATATCAGAGGCGACCTGTCCTACTTGTTCTTTGTCTATACCACTAACAATAATCTGAGATCCATCCACCTCAAACGTTATACCATCGGGAGCCGTTACAGTTACGGGATGGGAAAAACCTACATTCAACTGGAGTGTCGTACCTTGTAATTGAACACGATACCCAACTCCCTGGAGCTCAAGAGTACGCGTAAATCCTTCTGAAACACCTACCACCATGTTATTCAAAAGTGCACGACAAAGACCATGCAACGAACGATGCTCTGCTATATCACTGGGTCTGCTTAAAAGAATTTGCTCCCCTTCTTGACTAAAGCGAATAGCTTCGGGAAAATCTCGCTCTAGTGTCCCTTTTGGTCCCTTAACAACGATGTGATTACCATCATTAATGCTGACCTGGATATTATTGGTTATTGCGACTGGGCTACGGCCTACACGTGACATTTTCGTTCCTTACCAAACGTAACAAAGAATCTCACCGCCTACTTGGCGACGACGAGCTTCTTGTCCGGTCATAATTCCTTGTGAGGTTGAAAGAATTGCTACTCCTAAACCACCAAAAACACGAGGGATCTCACGACGTTGAACATAAACGCGGAGACCCGGTCGACTTACTCTCTTGAGGCCAGTAATCAAGGGCTTATTCGCAGGGTCATAACTAAGACATACATTCAAATCTGACTGAGCAGAATCTGCTTCACTAGAAATATCGTAATCACTTATAAAGCCTTCTTCTTTTAAAACACCTGCTATAGCAACTTTCATTTTTGAAGAGGGAATACTCACTTTTTCATGACGAGACGTTGTACCGTTTCGAATTCTCGTAAGCATATCTGCAATGGGGTCACTCATACTCATTTTTGACTCCTACTTTACCAACTTGATTTCGTGACACCTGGAAGAAAACCACGATGTGCCATTTCTCTAAATGTTATTCTTGACAGTCCAAACTTTCGGATATATCCACGTGAACGACCAGTTACCTCACAGCGGTTTTTTAAGCGAGAAGGACTACTGTTAAGAGGTAATTTCGCAAGTTCAAATTGAATTCGTGCGAGCTCTGCAGGGTTACCTGCAGCAGCTTTGCGCTCAGCTTTTAAAGCATCTCGTTTCTGTACGTACTTGGAGTACATATTTTTTCGTTTTGAATCTCGAGCTATTTGACTTTTCTTTGCCATTTTTAATCCTAATTCTTCACGAAAGGCATGCCGCACAATTCAAGTAAACGGCGCCCCTCATCATCAGTTTTAGCGGTCGTTACAATTGTGACTTGCAAGCCACGAACACGGTCAATTCGGTCAAATTCAATTTCTGGGAAAATTAATTGCTCACGAATACCAATACTGTAATTACCTCGTCCATCAAAAGCATTTGGGTCTAACCCACGAAAATCTCGAATAGAAGGAAGTGCTGCCGAAATTAGACGATCAACAAACTCGTACATCCTGTTTCCTCGCAAAGTAACAAAAAGTCCAATCGGGCTACCCTCACGAAGCCGAAAATTGGCTATGGATTTCTTTGCACGCGTTATAACAGGCTTTTGTCCGGTTATGGAAGAGATATCTTCAGCAGCTCGATCTAAACTATTTGCACTAGTAAGCGCCTCACCCATTCCGATATTCACAACTACTTTAACCAACTCAGGAACTTGCATAGGATTAGAGTACTTGTAGTGCTCCAGAAGCTGAGGCTTGATCTCTTCACGATACCGAAGAAGGAGGCGCGGAGAACTTACAGTAGTCATTCAATCACCTCACCTGTCTTCTTACTAACGCGCACCGTAACACCTTCAGAATTTTTTTGAAAACCAACTCTGGTTGGTTCATCAGTATTAGGATCTATCAACATGACATTGCTTATATCGATTGGCGCTTCACGCTCAATAATTTGCGATTGTTCATTTGCAGAACGAGCCCTCTGATGCCTCTTAATAAGATTGACACCTTCGACAATTACACGTCCATGCTTACGAATAACCTGACGAACAAGACCCCTAGCTCCCCGATCTTTACCGGACAAAACAACAACCCTATCACCTGACTTGATACGTGCTGACATTAAAGAACCTCCGGTGCAAGAGAAACTATTTTCATGAAATTTCGATCACGAAGTTCACGTGCAACCGGACCAAAGATTCGCGTTCCGGCTGGATTTTCACCATCTGCGGCTAACACCACTGCAGCATTCTCATCGAAGCGTATATAGGAGCCATCGGGCCGACCATATTCTTTCGCCGTACGTACAACAACTGCACGAACAACATCACCTTTTTTGACTTCAGAATTGGGCTGCGCGGATTTAACAGAGGCCACAATGATATCACCCGGCCTTGCATACCTGCGACGTGTCCCTCCTAGCACACGAATACACAACAACTGTCGTGCCCCAGAATTATCTGCAACCTTCAATCGAGACTCTTGTTGAATCACGACTCAACCTCCTCTACAACATCCGCATCCTCATTAGCTTCTTCCTTCAAGGCAACGCCTACTTCCTCCACTTCATCCTGCTTACCTTCTTCAATTTCACGACCAATATCAGATGGTGAGATCTCTGCAATATCTCCTCTGCGAACGACTTCAATCACCCGCCAACGCTTACTTTTAGATATGGGCCGGCATTCTTGAATTCTTACAAGATCACCAATAGCACAGTCGTTTACTTCATCATGCGCTTGATACTTCGAATGCCGTGTAATTACTTTTTTATAGCGGGGGTGTTGCTTACGACGAGAGACATTAACAACTACTGTTTTGTCCATTTTGTCACTAACCACAAAACCTTCAAGAATACGCTGCGTCATTCATTGACCTCCGATACCGGTACTGTTTCAACCTCATTTTCCTGCAACTGTCGCTCTCGTTTAATAGTTCGTAATCTTGCAATAGTTCGACGAGCCGTTCGTAAAGTACGGTAATTTTCGAGTTGACGTGTAGCATGCTGAAATCTCAGTGTAAAAAGACTTCTATACGCCTCATTAATCTCATTATCAAGTCGTTCATCATCCCATTCTCGAATATCATTTGAGGAAATTTCAGGCATTAGATCACCAACTCATCCCGTCTTACGACTTTTGTTTTAATTGGAAGTTTATGTGCTGCAAGCCGAAGAGCTTCTCGTGCAACTTCCTCAGGAACACCAGAGATTTCAAATAGAATACGATCTGGCTTTACAACCGCTACCCAACCCTCAGGAGCACCTTTCCCCTTACCCATACGAGTCTCTGCAGGCTTCTTTGTGAAAGTCTTATCCGGGAAAATACGTATCCAGACTTTCCCTCCTCGTTTCATCTCGTGAGTTAAAGCACGACGAGCAGCTTCTATTTGTCTTGAATCTATCCAGGCCGGCGCTTGTGCTTGTAAGCCCCATTCGCCAAAAGAAATCACGTTACCGCGAGCAGCATGACCACGCATACGACCTCGATGATGTTTACGATATGCCGTTCGGCTTGGTTGTAACATCAGGCGTCACCTTCCTCATCAGCATTAGCACGTGCTACGGCTTCTTGCTGTTCAACACTAATAGTAACTTGCCCTGAATCGGGTTCAGTAACAGTAACTGCTTCACCTTCACTTGCAGCTACATCTTCGTCCTCAAAAAGATCGACAAGAGGTTGCTGAGCCTCTACATCTTCAGGCATCAAATCACCTTTATAAATCCACGTCTTCACACCAATACGCCCAAAGGTCGTATGTGCTTCCGCCAAACCATAGTCAATATCTGCACGTAAGGTATGTCGTGGTACTCGTCCTTGCGTTTCCGTTTCGCTTCTCGACATTTCAGCCCCTCCTAGGCGACCAGAAACACTAATACGAATTCCTTGGGCACCACGTTGCATTGTCCTCTGTACGGCTTGTTTAACGGCACGTCTAAATGCAACACGCCTTGTTAACTGCTCAGCAACAGAACGAGCAACAAGCAGGGCATCCAATTCAGGAGTACGAATCTCCTGAATATTTACTCTTATACGGCCACCTGTCAGTTTTTCAAGATCTGTTCGCAATTCTTCAACTCGAGTCCCTTGCCTTCCAATAACAACACCTGGCCTAGACGTATGAATAGTTACAGTTATTAAATTCGCATTTCTATCAATTTCTATGCGGCTTATACTTGCATCAGGGAGACCATCGGTAATAAAACGCCTGAGATCACGATCCTTACCAAGAAGATTTCTATATTCCTTTTTTTCCGCAAACCATTTTGATTCCCAATCATAAATGACACCTAACCGAAAACCGTGCGGATTAACTTTTTGTCCCATTACTGAACCTCGCGTTGATCAACAATAATTGTGATATGACTATGCCTACGAAGTCGGGGGGCAGCTCGTCCACGTGAACGTGCCTTATATCTCTTCATAGTTACCCCATCCCCTGCATATGCTTGCTTTATATACAAACTATCGATATCCAAAGAAAAATTATTTTCAGCATTTGAAGCAGCGGATAATACTGTTTTCGCAACAGTACGCGCATGAGGTGAAGGCACATAGCGAAGTAACGCCAAAGCTTCATCAACTGTAAGCCCTGGCAAACGCTTAAGAATAAGCCTTACCTTTCGAGGTGATACATGAACCCCACGTGAAATTGCGCGAACTTCCATTTTAAATGAGCCTCGTCTGTCGATCACTACGGCCTATATGGCCTCGGAATGTACGAGTTGGAGCAAACTCACCTAATCTATGCCCAACCATATTTTCAGTAATGAAAACAGGCATATGACGCCTGCCATTATGAACCGCAATAGTTAAACCAATCATCTCAGGAAGAATCGTAGAAGCTCGTGACCACGTTTGAATAACCTCACGCTGATCAGAGGCGCGCGCTGCAACAACCTTTTTATAGAGTGATGGATGAACAAATGGACCTTTTTTTGTTGAACGTGACATAAAAACCTACTTTTGGCGACGCCTAACTATAAATTTACCCGTCGTCTTATTACGCCTTGTTCGATAGCCTAATGTCGGCTTACCCCAAGGTGTTTTTGGACTAGGCATACCGATCCCGGCTCGCCCTTCTCCTCCTCCATGTGGATGATCAACAGGATTCATTACTGAACCTCGTACCTGTGGCCGTCGTCGTCGATGCCTACTGCGCCCAGCCTTGCCTAATTTTATTAAACCATGCTCAATGTTTCCGACCTGCCCTATAGTCGCCATGCATTCAATTCGTACTCGCCTCATTTCACTACTAGGTAATCTGAGTAGTGCGTACTCACCTTCTTTTGCCATTAATTGAGCAGATGCACCAGCTGTTCTAACAAGCTGGCCACCACGACCAGGGGTTAATTCCACATTGTGAACTTGAGTACCCGTCGGCATATTAAGTAATGGCATCGCATTGCCCGCGCGCAACTCTGCATCTGGACCACTCATCAACATGTCATCTACAGCAAGCTGGTTAGGTGCGAGAATGTAACGCTTCTCTCCATCGGCATAGTGAAGAAGCGCAATTCTTGCACTTCTATTTGGATCGTACTCAATTGAGGCGACACGAGCTGGGACACCATGCTTTTCACGTTTCCAGTCAATACGACGATATAATCGCTTGTTACCGCCTCCTCGATGACGAACAGTAAGACGCCCTTGGTTATTCCGACCAGCATGACGTTTCTTTAACGATTCAACCAGAGAGCGTTCCGGACGCTTTTTCGTTAACTCTTCAAATGTGTGGCCACTAGCATTTCTTCTGCCTGGCGTAGTCGGTTTAAATTCTTTAATTGGCATAACTACACACCCTCAAATAATTCAATGGAGTCGCCTGGCTTGAGCGTGACAATAGCCTTTTTCCAGTCCGGACGTTTGACAAGACTTCGCCCATAACGACGCCTTTTACCTTTAACAACCATAGTGTTCACACGAAGCACATTGACATCAAAAACAAGCTCCACAGATTCCTTAACTTGTGTTTTATTAGCACGAAGATCAACTTCGAAAACGTACTGATTCCTACCGGCTAGTGTTGTACTTTTCTCAGTAACTAATGGTCTTAACAAAACAGAATACGGATGGATCTCTTGTGGCATTATTTTGCATCCTTCGTAGAGGCAATTGCAGCAGCACGTGTACGGGATGGCTTTAGATTTTCAGCTCCCCACAAATCCTCAACCTTCGGTACAACATCTTCAGTAAAAAGCACATCATGTGCATCCACAAGGTCAGCCACATTCAAGTTTTCGGAGGACAACACAGATACTGCAGCAACATTACGGGCAGCCCTACGCAAATGAATATCACTTGCATCACAGACGATTAAAACGCCCCGATCAGCTTCTAAATTCTTTAATACCTCAGCAACAAAACGTGTTTTAGGATCCTCAGGTGATAAATCTCGAACTATACGCAAACTCTTATCAATAGCATGACTGCTTAGGGCAGAGCGAATAGCGAGACGTCGCATCTGGATGGGAAAACGCTTGGCATGATCACGTGGCGTCGGCCCATGTGCAACACCACCACCAACACGAACCGGACTACGACTGGAACCTACACGAGCACTACCAAAACCCTTCTGCCTACGCAATTTTCTTGTTGAACCACGAACCTGTCCTCGCGACTTTGTACTGGCTGAACTTGCACGTCTATTGGCAAGTTGCGCAACATATGCTTGATGTAAAACTGAACGATTAGGCTCGATTCCAAAAACATCATCAGAGACTGTCAGTTCTTCTAATACAGAGCCAGTAATATCAACAACGGGAAGCTTCATAGAACTGTTACCCTTCCCTTCGACGTCTTCCGAACCCGAACAGACACTCCATTAGGACCAGGAACAGAACCCGCAACAAAAATTACATTGCGGTCAACATTTATTTGAACTACCTCTAAGTTAAGAACAGTAGAACTCTTACTCCCCATATGACCTGCCATACGAGTTCCTTTAAAAACTCGACCAGGTGTTGTCCCTGCACCAATAGAACCTGGCGCTCGGTGACGATCACTTTGCCCATGGGTTTTCGGACCACCATGGAAACCATGACGTTTTACAGTTCCAGCGAAACCACGACCTTTTGAAGTTGCGGTTACATCAACACGTCCACCTTCCTCAAAAACATCTGCACCGAACACATCACCCAGAGAAGGAAGCTCGTCATTTAAAAAACCGAACTCACCAAGCACAGCATGGTTCTTTGAACCAGAGGCTTGCTGATGACCAGCGTCGGGTTTATTCAGCCGTTTCTTTGTCCCATAACCTAATTGCACTGCAGTATATCCGTCTTTTTCCTGCGTTCTTAACTGCGTTACTGTACAAGGACCAACTTCAATCGCTGTGACGCCACGGCTACGCCCCTCGCTATCAAAGAGTTGAAGCATACCAATTTTTTTACCTAAAACGCCTTCTATACTCATAATTCACCTAGAGTTTGATCTCTATATCAACCCCACTAGCAAGCTGAAGACGCATCAAAATATCTACTGTCTTCGACGTCGGCTCAAGAATATCTATAAGCCTTTTATGCGTTCGAATTTCAAACTGCTCTCTCGAATCCTTAAAGACATGAGGACTGCGGATCACAGTAAACTTTTCAATGGAGGTCGGAAGAGGAATTGGGCCAGCAACAGCAGCTCCCGACCGTTCAGCAGCATCAACAATTTGTCGAGCAGAATCATCGATCAGGCGATGATCATATGCTCTCAACTTAATACGGATCTGCTGGCGCGCCATGAATAAATCCTTTCCTTATTACTCGTTAATCGAGGTGACGACCCCAGCACCAACAGTTCGACCGCCTTCGCGAATCGCAAAGCGCAGACCTTCT
>MDTE01062649.1_pt1 | contig 15478 bp, 12 predicted proteins | sample 811231 | NCBI WGS metagenome assembly MDTE01 (sample SAMN05326651, study PRJNA326480) | marine metagenome | isolation source: seawater | place: Indian Ocean: Red Sea | collected 2010 | reverse complement strand
TAGTATAATTGCATTTCCATTTTGATCTGAGATAAATGGGTCACGTATAAAGACAAAATCATGTTTTTTTGGTTCTGAATCGAACTCATCAGGAAATGGGATTTCTAATACTTTAATATCAATATTTTTTAATATTGATATTAGTTGTGAACGTTCTTTTATAAGCTTTTTTTGATTTGGTTTTACACCCAGTTGCATTGCAGGGTTATCATCATACGATGGTACGCCACAGCCCCACCAAGGTGAATCTGGTAATTTTGATAGGAGTATCTTCATTTAAGAAAAATCATTTTTTTTGTCGAAACGAAATTCTCAGATTGGATTTTATAGATATATATACCTGCTGATACAAAATCTTGATTTTTATTTATACCATTCCATTTAATAGATTTAATTCCAGGTGTTTGTAATTGATTTATAAGTGTATTTATAAGTACACCATTTAAATTGTAGATACTGAGATTAACATAAGAAATTTTAGGTAATGTATAATTAATAATAGTGCTAGAGTTAAACGGATTAGGATAATTCTGGTAGAGTGTATATTGCGTAGGTTTGATATTATCGTCATCATAATTAACTATATCAACAATAATTGGGATAGAAAAAAATGTTGTATCACTTTCGAAACAATAATTAGGATTATTATCACAATTTAAAATTGTTGAATACGCGAAAAAGTCTACTTCAGTTGTAATATTTAGATCCTTAGCTATAGCTTGCCAGCTTACGGAATCACATGAATTAGCAAACATTCCATAAAACCAGAAATGTTCAAATGATATTATTACATAATTAGAGTCTGCATTGAGTATTGCTCCAGGATAATATGAGTGGTCATCATCGCTAATATTACACATCTCCATTTTAATTAAGATAGTATCTTCTGGGTTCCAATCATTATCGTCACCATAAACTTCTATGGTTGGTTCACTTAAAGTAAATATCCACTCAGTATCCCAAGCAAAATTATGTTCACCAGGGGTACCGTAATCACCATTGCCATAAACTAAGGAATCATATTCAACCCAATTACCTCCATCGCTATTATCGAGATTTAAATTTAATAGAGCCATTGTTGACCCATTTGGATCAGGGAATAGAGGGCCACCATCATATTCCACAATATCGATTGTATTTCCATAAGGATCAATGAGAATGATTTCATCACCACCATTTGCAAGATTTAATTCACTATATTCGTAATCTAATAATACTCCACCATTTGTATTTATATCACTATTTCGTCCTAATATTGCAAAAGAGTGAGGGCCAATTAAAGTTTGTTCTGTAATTAAATGTGAATCAGTATCATTATCTTTAATTATAAAACCATTTAAATCAATTTCTTCATTTGAATTATTATAGATTTCAAACCATTCTCCATTTTCATCACTTACAGAAGAAGGATTTTGCATTATTTCATTTATGATGATATCATATTCAATTGTGTCAATTGATGATGTATCTTCACCTCCATCATCCATGTACCAAATTCTTCGAGCTAATGTTGAGTCTAGAATAAATGGGTTAGGTTGATTCTGTTGGTATTCTGCAATGTCCCAAGTCCTATTAAATTCCCATTCATTTACAGGGTCATAATAGTGCCAATTTAGAAGTACATCTTTTTGAATATTCCAGAAATTTGTATCTGCAACATCATTATACATGGCATAAAAATAAAAAACTGCTCTAGATGCATCTCCTTTGTGATCTTCTCTTGGTTCAAACACCTCATAATTCGGATTTTCTGGATTATCTTTTTCAGCATATTCATCAATATACTCAGTTGGGATAGTATTTTGTGAATAATCATTTCTATACCATGTATCTGTATCTTCATCATCAATCTGTCCGTAAGGATCATTTCCTCTAGAAGAGTTTACATTATCTTTACATGGGAATAGATGGTGCAAATCACTTTTTTGAGGTTCTTCTGATGCTCCCATGCTCTGTGGCCATGTATGTTCGCAGTTAATTCCTTGATTATAAGCATTTGTACTAGGATCGAGTTCTGTGTCAAGGGTAATTGTGTATCCTGAATACACACAAGATAATTGGTCTCCATCTTTTAAATCAATAACACTATATAATATATCACGTGCATTATTATATCCTAACGTTGTAGATGTTTTATAGTTATTAACAATATAATCAAGTAGTGGTTGACCACTAAGGCCATCTCCAATGATTTGTTGTGAATAAGATATATTAAAGAAAATAGTAAAGTATAATATTTTATTTTTCATTGATGAATTTCTGTTTTATTCCTGATCTTAAGTGCATTGATTTTATATTAGGTTTATTATACTTGAGATAAAACATAATTACAATAAAATATAAAGATGTTTCAATGATATATTATTAAATCAAGAGTTATAAAATCAAATATAGCTTTAAATAGCATTTTTATATAAGCTAATTAAATCTTCAATTTTCTTTTTTAATATCCTTTTTGTTTTTCGAAAATTATCTAAATGAGATGGGTTTAAATCCCATCCTTGAAAAGGATCTGCAATACTCCAGTGAATACGTTTTATGTCCCCTGGGAAATTAGGGCAGATCTGATTTGCATTATCACAAACTGTAATAGCAATATCAATATTTTTATCAAGGTATTCATCAATCGCATTTGATGTATGATTAGAGATATCAATTTCAGATTCCGCCATTACTTTAATAGCATTTGGATGTACATGACTAGGATGGCTACCTGCGCTATATGCTTTAAAATTTTTACGATCAAGATGGCGTAACAAGCCTTCAGCTATTTGAGAACGACAGCTATTCCCAGTGCAGACAAATAATACTTTTTTTCTTTTTTGCATGATTTAAAATGGCTTAAATAATTTATTTAACCAAATATTTCTTTAAAATTATTGCTTAATCAATATGTATTTTTAGTGATGTCAGTTAACTCTAAAAACAACTCTCCATTTATTGGTCTTGCTGGGAATATTGGTGTCGGCAAGACAACTTTTACTGAAATTATATCTAAGAGAAATCATTGGAAGCCCTTTTATGAATCAGTTTCAGATAATCCGTATTTAGGTGACTTTTATAGTGATATGGAACGGTGGAGTTTTAATTTACAAATATATTTCCTTCATAAAAGATTTGAAGCGCATATTAAAATGGTACAATCAAATAAGGGGGTTATACAAGATAGAACTATTTATGAAGATGTTGAAATATTTGCAAGTAATCTACATCAGATGGGCAATTTATCGGATCGTGATTATAAAAATTATTTAGGGTTATTTTCTGCAATGACCTCTTTTTTAAAAAAACCGGATTTAATTATTTATCTTCGTGCTAAAACTGATACTTTAATCAACAGAATTAATTTACGTGGCAGGGAATATGAGCAATCAATTGATCCACAATATCTTCATAGTTTAAATATAGCCTATGATCAATGGATTAAAGGTATTCAAGACTATCCTGTTTTAATTATTGAAACTGATAGATTTAATATTTTTGAAGATAGAGATGAATTAATAAAAATTGAGCAAAAGATTATCAGAAAATTATAAAATTTCTGTAAATTTTCAGATGCCTGAGATATCAGATAATAGAAATCCCCCACCCTTGACTAATGATTTAGAGACTTATCCAGGCCTTACTATTGATCATTTAAATAAGTATTTACCCGCTATTCGCACAGTTGAAGATATTTCTTTAACTAAAGAAAATATGGTAGAAGGTATCTTTCTGGCTAAATGTCTTGATGGACTAAAGCAAACTCCTAATAATACTATAGATTTATTAATTGCAATTCCTCCTGATGATCCATGGGCTATAGTAAATGGGTCTGGAGAATCGATGACATTACAAGAATATTATCAATGGAATAATGCTTGGTTGACAGAATCACATAGAGTATTAAAAAATACGGGAGCTATCTATGTATTTACTCCATGGGAATATTCGGGCATGTATCAAGGATTAATTACCAATATTTTTAAAGTTCAATCTAGAATTACTTGGCGAAATAAGATGTTACACTCTTCAAATAAAATTCAAACATGGAACAATAACACATCAGATATTTGGTTTGCAACTAAAACGGATGATTTTTTATTTAATCAGAGAGCTGTTGGCTTAAAATCAGATGATTTGAATGATATAGAGAATGATGAGATACGATCTAATCTTTGGATTGATATACCTAATCTATCTGAAGAGAATGCTATAATACCTCAGAAAGTTCTTTCTAGAATTATAAATGCAAGTAGTTTTAAACTTAATTGGGTATTAGACCCATTTATGAGCACCGGGGATGTAGGAGTCGCGGCCAAAAAAAGTGGCCGTAGATTTATTGGATTTGAAACAAATAAAGATCATTTATTATTAGCAATGAAAAGGATTGATGAAAGTTAAGATGAGTTTTATAAATAAAATACAATCTGAAATGTATGCATCAATGAAGCAAGGAGATAAAATTAAATCAGCAACATTGAGGGCTCTATTGGCAAAATTAAAAGATAGACAAATTGATAATGGCGAGGATTTATCTGAAAAAGATAGTATTAATGTTATCAAAACATTAGTAAAGCAGAGAAAAGAATCTATTGATTTATATCAAAAAGCTGGTAGAGAGGATTTATCTGAAAAAGAGCTTAAAGAATTAAAGATTCTTGAACACTATTTACCTAGAATGATGTCAGATGAAGAAATAAGAGAATTGGTATTATTAGTTGTTGAAGAAACAGGTGCTACAGATATGAGTGATATTGGTAAAGTAATGCCTATTATTATGCAAAGAGGTTCAGAAAATATTGATGGAAAAATAGCAAATACAATACTGAGAGAGTTGCTGGCATAGATGACCTTTTTTTTAGACGGCTTAGCGGTATTTTTTATTATTCTGCTTGGTACTGTAGGATATAAAAGAGGTTTTATAGAGGAGCTGGGTCGATTGATAGGTTTAATAGCTGCAATATTAGTTTCTATTTCTAATAGTTCAATAGCTGTAAAAACATTAATGTCAATTATTCAAATTGATCCTAAAGTTGGTGTATTTATTTCATTTTCTCTATTATTTGTTGCTACTTTAATTGTTGGAAGGGTTTTTACTAAATTTTTGCATATCGCTTTACTATCAAAAAGTAATCAAGCAATGAATAATATTTTAGGTTTTATTTTTGGATCAGCTAAAGGCGGATTTGTAATAATGGTATTTATTTGGTTTATTGCTATCCTACCATTACAAAAATGGACGAATATTATTGAGGGAAATTCTCGGGTTGCTTTAAAAGCTAATCAATTTAGAAGAAACATTGTTAATTTTTTTAATTGGGAAGATCCGATAATGATTAGTGAATCTTATATAAAAGAACTTACCCAACCCTAATGGTTAGGATACCGCAAGATATTGTTGATCGTGTTCGGGATATAGCAGATATACATGATATTGTATCACAATATGTTGATTTAAAACAGCGGGGTGCTAATTATTTTGGTCTTTGTCCTTTTCATGGAGAAAAAACACCATCATTCAGTATTTCTCCTGCGAAACAAATTTATCATTGTTTTGGATGTGGTACTGGAGGAAATGTTTTTTCGTTTCTTATGGAATATCAGAAGATTACTTTTCCAGAAGCGATAAAAACACTTGCTGAGAGGTATAATATTGCAATTCAGCTTGAGAATGATAATAGAAGCTCAGAGCTTTTTTCCTCGTTATATGCATTACATGATATTGCAGTAACTTTATTTCAAGATAATCTTAATTCTAAAAAAGGAGAAAACGCATTAAGATATTTAACTGATAGAGGATTAAATGAAGATACTATTAAGCAATTTAAAATTGGATATGCTCTAGATAGTTGGGATCAACTTGTAAAGAAATGTCGGGGGAAGGGCTTTACTCAAAGTCAGATTTTAAAATCAGGATTATTTTCACAGTCTGATAAGGGCACTTTTGATCGTTTTCGTTCAAGGATAATGTTTCCAATATTTCATCCATCAGGTAAACCCATTGCATTTGGAGGAAGAATATTTGCCTCAGATGATCCTGCTAAATATATGAACTCTCCCGAAACGCCATTATATAAAAAAAGCGATGTATTTTATGGGTTACAAGCATCTAGGGATGCAATTAGACAATCCGGGTTCGCAATATTAGTTGAAGGGTATACCGATTTTTTACAATTGTACCAATCCGGGATCAATTCTACAATAGCTATCTCGGGTACGGCTATGACGAATCGTCATGCTATTGCTTTAGGACGCTTAACACAGAAAGTACATTTGCTATATGATGGTGATAATGCTGGTGGAAGCGCGGCAATTCGGGCAGGATGGATTTTATTAAAAAATGGGATTGAGCCATTAATTGTAAGGCCTCCTGATGGTATAGACCCCGATGATTGGGTACGTGAATTTGGGCGTGATGATATTATTAAGAGCATAGAAAATCCAACTTCGTTTTTGGATTTTCATTTAGAATTTCATCATAGTATAGATTTAGATGGAGCAGAAAGAAAAAACTATATTCATAATTTTGCTCAAGAATTGCGGAACATTAAAGATGGTATCATTCGAAACGATTTAGTTAGAACCCTTTCTGAAAAACTTTTAGTTGCAGAAGAAGATTTGTTTCGTATTATTAGAACTCAGAGAGCAAGCCCAGTATATGAAGGAAGAACAGAAGACAATTATGATGCTAAAAAAGTAACTTTTACAAGTATAGGTGATCGTGCCCAGATTGAATTATTACAATTATTGGTAAACCCAGATAAAGATATTAGAAAATCGATTAGAGAAAAAGTCACAATAGATTTATTTACGGAGCCTTTATTACAAAGAATTGCAAAAATTATTCTAGATGAAAAATTGCATGTGGAAACTGCCGAAATAATCGAGTATTTTCAGGATAAGAAAGAACGGGATTCAGTTGCGGAAATCTTGTTTACGGAGGTACAAAATATTCCTCCTGAACAGATTGTAACAGATTGCTTGAAAATCTTAAAATCCATACCTTTAAAAGATAGGATTCAATCACTTCGAATCATTATCAGGGATAAAGAGGCGAAAGGAGAAGATCCAGAAGATGAATTAAATGAAGTTATAAGACTTCGACAGGAATTAAATGAGATCTAAAATTAGAAGATTATTTAATCAAGTTTTGATAGGCCTATTTATTGTAAGTCTAATCAATGCCAATGATGTTCAGGATGTTACTATTCATAAGAAAAGTAACGGCACCTTATTGCGTATTGTTACTAGTGAAGTAATGAATATAAATAATATAGCGGGGTGGGTTGGTCAAGAGAATTGGTTTTATATTACTTTGAATGCCACTCTTTTAGATCCGTCTGCTATAGATTATCTTGTTCTTGAACCACCTGTGATTGATTTGGAAGCCACTGAAAATAACGAATCCGTACAATTAGGATTGTTATTTGATCACCCATTAGAAGATTTCGAAATATTTCACTCTGAAGCTAGTCGTGTTGTCCTAGTGCAAGTATGGGAATCCTTAAATGATAGTATACGCACTGAATTAGCCGTATCTGAAAAAAATAATGCAAATAGAGTATTTTCATTACCAAAAAAGGAATCAAAAGGATCACCTTTTTATGATTCATTTGTTTATGCTAGAGATAAGTATGGGCCAGAAAAGTACTTTGTTTGGTATAATAAATGGTACTCTACTCAAGATATCCCAGGTGATGATAACGTAGAAGAACAAGAGCCACAACCATTGATTGTGAAAGATATTGAACCTATAGAACAGATCATTGAACAATCTACTAACGAACCAAGAGAGAGAGAAATTGATCTTACTGGTATACTAGATAATGGGATGTTGCACATACATACACAAAGGCCAAATGATATAAAAGCCTTACAAAATGCTCTTGTTAGATTAGGCTTTGATTTAGGCACAGGTGGGGTTTTTAGTAATGGAGTTGATGGCGTTTATGGCCCAGCAACAGAACAAGCGGTTCGTGATTTTCAGGAAAGTCGTGGTTTTAGCGGTGTCGATGTTGATGGCGTTGTTGGTCTAATCACTTTGAAAGAATTAAAAGCAGCATTAGCTGGTGAACAACCCTTAGCATATGACCCTGAAGTTCAGAAACCGAGTGATCAAGAGTCAATGGTGCAAGAACCAATGTCGACTATTACAGAAACAAAACGTGAAAAAAGAAGATTAGATGTCACGCAGATACAAAAATTATTACCTGTTGATCTTACTTCACGAAAAACTTATTTAAAGTTATCTTGTAATCGAGATGGGTCGAATGTTTATATAGACGGATCTCTTATCGGGCAGACACCAATATTAAAGAAAATCCCTATTACACCAGGTTGGCACCGAATTCGGATGGTGCACCCTGATATAGTTGAGCCAGAATATTCTATTCAAATACCTGATTATCAAGATATTTATGTACAACAAGGCAGGACACAGAATATTCGTATAAACTTAGCAACTGATGTTAAAAAAGATCTTCCAGCAGCACAAGATCCAACTGACTAAATTCTCATTTAACAGAATTCTTTTCGGGAATCTGATACTACTTCTTTCTTTTTTTCAGCTATCAGCCCAAGGGTTACCTTATATCCAAGATATAACTATCAATTCAAAATCTAAAGGTTTTGAAATCGAATTGATTAATTCAGATACTCTAAAAAAAGAAGATATATCTTCTTGGATTGAAAAAAAAAATTGGTTCATATTAAATATTTATAATATTCAATTACCATCATCTGAATTTGTTAAAAAATATACTACTTATCCTGTAGAAGAAATCATTCAGACATTAGAAGGGAATGCCTTGCAATTATCTTTTCATATTTCTAGATCAATAGGTTCATTTGATGTAATTCATAATACAAATGAAAATAAGATTTTGATATCATTAATTTATTCAGACTTTGTTGAAGAGAAAGAGATTAATCCTTCATTTGTCTTCCCTGAAGAAAAAGATGCTCAAAGAAAGCAGCATCCTTTATCCTGGAAAGATCAAAGAGTTAGAACGTCAATTAGGATTTTGTGTGACACAAAAGGATTGCCAATTTATGTGGATAATCATATGGTCGGTTATTCTCCAATAGATAATCCTATAGATGTTCTTCCAGGATGGCATAAAGTAGGTTATTTTTCTAATGATTATGCAAAGAACCCAGAAGTTCGTACTCCAAAAGAAAAAATGATGAATGATATTCTACGCATGGGGTTACTAGATATTTATGTTGAAGAAGGTAAAGAAGAAACGATAGCTCTTAATTACCAAAATTTAGATGAAGAAGTTATAGATTATAATAAGCGTTTTCAGGCAGGGACTTGGATTGGATTTTCAATATTCTTCTCAATTATTGTTTTAATTAGCTGGGGTTTAGCCTGATATCCTATAATTGGCGGATCGTTATTTTGGTATTGGCTTTATTTCCTAGGGTCATTTTTGGTGTTGAAAAAGATACAACTGATAATGAACCAAGGATTTTAAATAAACGCTATTTTAAATATTGGAACCCTTATCGTCGTATACTAGATATACAAGGTGAATCACAAAGTTTTTATGGTCAAAATTATTATGAAGTACAGTATAATATAGATAATAGGATAAAAACGGTAACTAGAATAGGTGATGATAATAAACCTCAAGAGACTTATCATTTAATTTGGTCAAAATCTGGGCACCGATCTGAATATAAAATTGTATTTCATCAAGAAGGAAATATTTCACGATTAGATAAAAACCTTTATGCAAATGATTTAAGTTTTGTTAGACCTGGTTGGGTTGCAGATTATAAAAGTAGAAGTGATGGTCGTCCAAAATATGTATCGATTCACGATTCTTTAGGTGTTCAATATTTTTCATACAGTTTTAACTATAAGGTTCTTAAAGATGATGGTCTTTTTTCGGAAGTAATTGAATGCCTATATTATGATTCAAAAAATGAATTTGTAGGTAGGCATTTATTGTTTTGGGAGAAAGGAGCATTTTTGAGGATGATCCAATACTTTAATACTGATAATAAAATTGTACAGACAAAAGAATTTATATATAATAGGGAAAGTCAAGAAACTGTTAGAGTCATTGCCGATGAGAATGGTAAAGAAATAGAAAGAAAGATTATTCCGTATATAACACCTGATAAATATGCTTATAAATTTGAATGGACAGGTGAAGCAATTATTGATCGAGGGTTACAAGAAATTGATAATTTAAACTTAGCGATTAAGTTTGCATTTCGAGCACAACAAGCTTTAGAAAAAGCGAATGCGAATTTAAAAAATTCAAAAGAAGAATATAATAAATCTAAAAAACGTGCAAAAAATGCGAATAGACTCTTGAAAAAGGCAGAGTCAGAAGCAAAAGATGTAAAGCAATTTCAAATTCAAATGGCACGAGCAAAGTTAGATGCTCAGGTAGCTATTGAAACGATGTATGATGCAGAAAGAGATGCTGAGCAGGCGAGATTGGAATCGGCTGCAGCATTAGCAACAATAGATGCCATTAAGACAGTTCGTAATATTGAGAATTATTCTAAAAAAGAACTTAAAAAAGTTAAAAAAGAAGCAAAGCGTGCACAAAGAAAAGCAAATAGAGAAGCTAGACTAGCTCAAGCTTCACTACAAGACTCTCTTTATGGAGGATCCAGAACATATATGATGGCAGCTTATGGTTGGCCTTTAATTGTAGAAAATAATTTTAAAAATCATCAAGCTGGTGTACACTATTATTGTACACTTGGCCGCAGAAATATGGTTAAAGTATTTGGCAGAAATACTGACTTATCATTGGAAGTACATTGGTATAGTTTCGACTCTGATTCAAGTGAGTTAGATTTTCAAGCTATAAGTTATTTTTTAACTAGCGATATTGATGTATCTGTAAACTGGTTTTGGGTTCCAACAAACCTTGAAACAAGTATAAAATTTGGAGGTGGGTTAGTTTCTCCAGGTTATGGGGCGACTATCGGGTCATCTTTTGTATATAATTTTTTTCCTACACCATTAACAGTGGGTCTATTTTCTCAGTTCCATTGGGTTTCAACTTCTTTAAATAAGGATTTACAGACTTATTGGTTAACCTTTGGGCTAAACTTTGGTTATAATTTTAAAGGGGAAAGACTAATCCCATCAATCTTCAGAAAATAAAAAAGCCTCTTTTCGAGGCTTTTTTATTTTTTTGATATTTTCTTTTTGTCTATTAAAAATCGACCCTTAAGCCTAATAGCATTTGCCACCTTGAATTGAAATCATCTACTGAGTAAGTGTCTTCAGTCTTTGTATAACGAGTGTGGTCAAATTCAAAGGTTGGTTTTGAAGTCGGGTCATCTGGATCTTCAAATCCTGTAAACTCCAAAAGATCGACTGTACTGTATGGTACATATTTTTGTTTACCCCAATCACTATTTAACAGATTTGTGAAGTTAATAAAATCCAAAGTGAGTGAAACTCTATTTATAACTTTTTGAGTTATACGAAGGTCTAAACGATTTTTCCATGGTGCTCTTGCAGCATTCCTATCGATTATTCTACCTTTGTATTCATAAAGTGCAGCATCTTGATTTACATAATCAGTCCATGCATACCAAACATCATTACCATCTGAGTCAACCATATTTACGGTTGATGGGTCATTAAAAACAAATAGAAGATCATTCCTTTTATCGCCATCACCATTATAATCTAGGCTTCCTGCTTTCCCCTTATAAGAGAAAGGTAGGCCAGATTTACCTTCGTAATAGAATGAAAAAGTAGTTGGAGAATTTTTAATTAGATTAAAAGTTGCACCTAGATTACCAACAATTCTATGGGGGATTTCATATAGCGATGAGGTTAGATTCGGCTCATTTGTATTTAAACCAACCGGGTTATATTTCCAATTTGATTTTGCCTGAGATGAAGTTAGACTGTTAATATCTTTTGATTGGGAATAAGTATATGATAAAGCAGCATCTAAACCAACAGAACCTATTTCCCATGATCCATCTAGCATTGCTGAAAGGTTGTACTGATAACCTTCATCCGTATTGGTTACAAGCATTACATGATTAGTTTGATCAGTTACTCCGTATCTTGTATAGTATGTACGACCATCCATCAGAGTAGTGTCTGGGACGGCGTTTATTTGTTGATATTTGTAATCATTTAATGTTTTTGTGTATAATGCCTCAAATGTAGCATTAAGCCCCATAGGTAATTTTGTATCATAAGCTAAGTTATAGCGTAAGACCTGAGGAAATTTTAAATCAGGATCAACTAAATTAATCTCTGATTTTTGATATCCATCTGGGTCAATAATACCCAATGCAGTTAAACTATCAATTTGAGTTTCACGATTTTCGTAGTAATCAAAATCGCTCTCTAAATAAACCGATTTTAGTAACTGGCCGCTATTGCTATAGTTATTTGACATCCAAACAAATTTTGGAGTACCAGAAAAAACACCAACCCCTCCCCTCAATGTATTATCATCACTAAGATCGTAGTTAAATCCTAATCGAGGAGATAGGTGCATGTTGCCATTTGGCATTTGATCTGTTTTTAATCCCATTTCATCAAAATATTTTGCTACAGTATCATTTCTAGCTGGGTTATCAGGGAACATCGGCAAATCTAATCTGAGTCCTGTTGTGAGCTTGAGCTGGTCACTTACTTTCCATTGATCTTGGGCGTAGAAGCCTAATAGAGAAGAGCTCATCTCAGCAAAAGGTTGCGGAGTATCATCTATTGCTGAATATGTCAGTTCATATCCGTATGATGTCCCATTTAATAAGTCATCTTCATTAGCATAATAATATAATCCATTAAAATTCCTAAAAAAGCCATTTAAGAAACTGTAGTTTTCCAAACTAAATCCTGCAGAAAGTGTGTGGCTTTGATTTAGATAATAGGTAAAGTTATCAGAAATTTGTAAGATATCTTGATCTAGTCTATTCCCAATCGAGTATTGTTCGGCTCCAGCGGTTGCGGCCCAATAACCAATATTAAATGAAGGGACATCTGGGCTTCCATTTTCACGAGAATCTCTAATGGTTGTATAACCAAAAGTAAATTCATTTGACATTTTATTATTCAACGTGCTGTATAGGTGCAACATTGATGAGTTTTGGGTATGATTAAAAACGTAACCGGCTTTTCCGAAATAAAAGTTTCCAGTAGATCTGGCATTAATATCATCAGTTGCATTTACCATATTATGGCGGAAAGATAATCTGTGTTTAGCGCTCAAATTATAATCGAGTTTTAAAAGTAATTTTAGACTTGGTGTTTCTGCATCAATTGGATCTGAATACCCACCAGTTTCTATTCCATATACATTGGTGAGAATTGAATCAACCCTAACAATATCCACCCCCCCAGTATAGCTTTGAGCTTTGTCGGGTGTAATGGTAACTGTATTAGGCGTTACTTTATTACTTGATTCTACATTAACAAAATAATGCATTTTATCTTTCATAATTGGTCCACCCACTCTTACACCATAAATATTTTCGGAAAATTCAGGATATTCATTTACAGCACCATCTTCTTCAACAAAATCGCCAATAGAACTTTCATTTTTTGTATACATATATGCTGAAGCTGAAAACTTATTTGATCCGCTTCGTGTAACTGCATTCAATGCCCCACCAGTAAAACCATGTTGACGGACGTCAAAGGGGGATACTGATACTTGTATCTCTTCAATTGCATCTAAACTAATTGGTTGAGATCCAGCTTGGTCTCCAGGTAGACCGTTATCAGCTAACCCAAAAACATCATTTAAAACAGCACCGTCAATTTTTACAGTATTATAATTTGGGTGTTTACCTGCGATATTGACTTCACCTGAGCTTCCCTCAATAACATAAGGATTAAGTTTAGCAACATCATACATTCCTCGCTCTACAGTTGGCATATTATTGATTGCTTCTTCATTATGCTGAGATCCTGAACCAGTAGTATTTGCACTTCTATCGGCAACCACATCTAAACCTGCCATTTCTATTGCTTCAGAAGATAGAGTAAAGTTAAGCGTTTTATCTTCCCCTAACCCAATCATGATTGATGATGCTTCTCCATCTGAAAATCCTATATAAGAAACCTTTACCATGTATGGCCCGACTTTTAAGTTTGGAATATTAAAACTCCCATCAGACCTAGTAGTTGCACCAGATGATACCCCAGATGGTGTATGGGTTGCTATGACATTTGCGCCTTCTAGATTATCACCATTATTCCCAGAAACAACACCATTTAAGGATCCAGTTGTTAGAATTTGTGAAAAAACGAATGATGAAAAAAGAAAAACGAAGTTAAGTAAAATTTTTAAATGAAACTTCATACGAATCTCCTTGGGTATGTTTAATACATAAGTGTTGAAAAATTACACTTTAAATTTAATAAATATTTTTTTATAGACCCTGAATTTCGATAAATCATATAATAATGCAAACATAATTTCAATTTGTTTTTTGTTAGATTATTGAATTACAAGTCTATTCAAATAAATTAATCGTTGAATAGTTTTTTATAGGATTGATACAATTTGGAGAATTATTTTTAATTGAATTTACCTTAGATGAAACCGGATGAAATGATAGTGGTTTGTTGTAAGGCACTAATATTTTTATCGCATCATGTGATGATACTGTATCGCATTGGATCCAATGGTTGATATTTTCAGACTCTAAAATAAGTGGCATCCGGTTATGAATATGGTTTATTTTAGGTTGAGGGGTAGTTGTAATTACAGTATATGATTGAATTTGAACGTCTTTTTGTTGCCATGTCGTCCAAAGTCCGGCCATAAAAATTAAGGCATTATTTTTATGGTATATGTAATATGGTTGGGAATGACCCCCTGAGTTTTTCCACTCATAATAACCATCTGTAATAATAACACATCGATTTTGATGGATTAATTTTTGAAAAGATGGTTTTTCAAAAATTGTTTCAGATCGTGCATTTATCATTTTAGCACTGATTGATGTATCTGTTGACCATTGGGGGATCAGACCCCACTGCATCATATCGACGATACGTTTATTATCTTTCCCATAAAGGACGGGTGATAATTGTGTTGGAGCAATATTATAACTAGGTTGAAAATCGTAATTTAACCAACAGTCAACTGTCAATTCTTCTATGATAGATTGTATATCCCAAGTTAAAGTTTTTCTTCCACACATAATTAAATATAGTGAAAAAATCCTTTTGTCTAAATAGTGAGATTAAGAAAATTCAGACTTGTTATATAATCAAAAACAATCATAAATAGATGCGAGATTTATTTTTCATCTTTACAAATTATTATAGGGTAATTTTATGAATAAACTAGTTCTACTGCGTCATGGTGAAAGTCAATGGAATTTAGAAAATCGTTTTACAGGATGGACTGATGTTGGGCTAACTGAAAAAGGGGAAAAAGAAGCTCGTCAATCAGGACGCTTATTAAAGAGTGAGGGTTTAACATTTGATGTTGTACACACATCTCTTTTAAAACGTGCTAATCATACGATGGATTTA